>ERZ781399.957-NODE-957-length-27435-cov-4.584003_pt1 | contig 27435 bp, 25 predicted proteins | sample MGYA00511014_ERZ781399 | MGnify/ENA primary metagenome ERZ781399 (study PRJEB29847, sample SAMN06458254) | wastewater metagenome | isolation source: Wastewater bioreactor | place: South Africa: Cape Town | study: EMG produced TPA metagenomics assembly of the...
GTAGTAGGTCGAGAACAGCTGGAACAGGTTGAACTGCATGCCCTGCTGCGCCTCGTCATCGCCCTCGATCCGCACTTCGGCGCGAGCCCAGCGCTCCTCCCACCGCGCCGTGTGCTGCGCGAGGTGCTCGTCGAAGCCGATCGCGGCCGCCGCGTCGAGCAGACGGGCGACGGCGTCGCGATGGTCGTCCTGAGCGATGTCGCGCGTCGTCACGACGGCTGTCGTCTTGGTCAGCTCCACCTGGGCGCCGTCGCCCAGCGTCGCTCCGTAGAGTTCGCCGACCTGCAGCGGGTGCTCGATCGTGTCGAGCAGTTCGAGTCCGGATGCCGCGACGCGCATCGCCGCCGTCACGGTGTAGCGCTCGGTGCCGAACGGGTTCGCGATCGTGCGCATCGACAGCAGCGGATCCGCCGACGTGCGGCGGTCGACGACGTCCCAGAAGCGTTCGCCGTAGTTGGAGTCGAGGTTGTGCACGTCGCCGTCGAGGCGCGGTCGCAGCGTCACGCGCGGGCGCCCTTCGAGTGCCGTCACCCGCACGCGCTGCAGGCACAGCTCGGGAGTGACGAGCGAGAGGAAGCGCTCGAACTCGATGCGCACGGTGGCGCCGGCGACGCGGTACTTGTACGCGCGGGTGAGCAGACCCGTGCGCAGATCGAGGCGGATACCGGCGTTGCTGTGGTCGCCCGTGAAGAGGTCGACGCGTTCGCCGTCGATGTCGATGTCGACCGCGATGATGTCGACGGCGTTGATGACCTTGCCGAAGTACTCCGGGTAGCCGTTCTTCCACCACCCGACGCGCGTCTTGTCGGGGAACCAGACGCCGGCGATGTAGGTGCCGGGGTGCGTGTCACCGCCGTAGCCTTCTTCGAACGTGCCGCGCATTCCCATGTGCCCGTTGCCGATCGAGGTCATCGATTCGATCAGGCGCATGGACGCATCGTCGATGCGCGTCGTTGAGATTGCGTACGGTTCGACGTCGAAAATCCGCTCGCTCATGGGTCACCTTCCTCGTCCGGGGGGTCGTGTGCCGAGGTGTGGCTGCGCGACCGTGCGCCGGAAACGTATCCGGAAAGCGAGGCTACCCCTCCCTGCGATGATGCGCATCCTCGCGGGTAGGCTGGGGATCCCACCCCGACTGCAGGAGGACCCGTGTTCCGCCGCCTCTTCGATTCCGCGGCGCCGTTGTGGCGGGCGGCATCGACGCTCGGCGACATCATCGTCGTGAACATCCTGCTGATCCTGACCGTGATCCCGGTCGTCACCGCCGGGGCCGGGCTCGTGGCGACGTACGACACGGCGCGTCGCGTGCAGGCCGACATCGACGACGGTGTCGCGCGCACCTTCTGGCGCTCGTTCCGGTCGAACTTCGTGCAGGCGACTGTGCTCTGGCTCGTCGTCGGCGTCATCGGCGCCGGCATCGTCGCGAGCTGGGTGCTGCTGCCGGTCGATGAGGCCAGCATCATGAAGACCCTTTCCACCGCCGTATATCTGCTGATCTTCCCCTTCGTCTGGGCGCTTCAGGCCCGGTTTGCGAACAGCGTGATCCACACGTTGCGCAACGCCGTCGTCGTGGCGGTCGGTCGTTTGCCGTTCGCCGCGGGCGTCTTGCTGATCCACATCGTGGTCGGGGCGATCGTGATCGCCTCGTGGCTCATGATCCCGCAGGTCGTCGTGCTCCTGCTGCTCCTCGGCTACCCCTTCGTCGTGTGGGCGTCGATACCGCTCATCGGGCGCGCGCTCGAGCCGCTGCTGCCCGCTGTGGACGAACCGACGGGCGCCTGACCCGTCGGATTCTTCGTGATCTGATCGTGATGTTCACGCTGGTGGCGCGCGCTTGCAACGTCGTAGCGGCGGGCGTACTGTCGGAACTGCAGGCGGAACCGTTTCCGAAAAAGTTCCGTCTCGCGTGGCGAAGTACAGAGGCGTCGCCACGTCCACGGCATACATCCAACGAAGGAAGGCCACGACGATGATGAAGCGCAGGATGGTGACACTGGTCGCCGCCGGCATCGCGGTTACCGCAGTGACGGGCGCGCTGGCCGGCTGCAGCGCCGGAAGCGACGACAGCTCGGCTGAAGGCAAGGTGTACTACCTCAACTTCAAGCCGGAACAGGCTGAGGACTGGGTGGCGCTCGCCGCCGAGTACACCAAGAAGACAGGTGTTCAGGTCGACGTGCAGACCGCTGCGTCGGGCACCTACGAGACGACGCTCAAGTCTGAGATGGCCAAGAGCAACCCTCCCACGCTGTTCCAGGTCAACGGACCTGTGGGCCTTGCGACGTGGGGCGACTACGCCGCTGACCTCAGCGACTCGGCAATCTACGAGCACCTCAACGACCAGTCGGTCGCCCTGACCGGCGACGACGGCGAAGTGCTGGCGATCCCGTACGTCCAGGAGACCTACGGCATCATCTACAACAAGAAGCTCCTCAACGACTACATCGCGCTGCCCGACGCCGCGATCACGTCGATCGACGAGATCGACAACTTCGACACGCTGAAGGCCGTTGCCGAAGGCATCCAGGCGAACAAGGACGCTCTCGGCGTCGAGGGCGCGTTCACGTCGGCTGGTTTCGACCCGTCGTCTGACTGGCGCTTCAAGACCCACCTGGCGAACATCCCGCTCTACTACCAGTTCAAGGCCGACGGTGTCACGGGTCAGCCGGCGACGATCACCGACGAGTACCTCGACGGTTATCAGCGCATCTTCGACCTCTACATCAACAACTCGACGACCGAGCGCACGCTCCTGTCGAGCAAGACCGGTGAAGACGCCAACGCTGAGTTCGCGCTCGGCAAGGCCGTGTTCTACCAGAACGGCACCTGGGCCTACAACGACATCAAGGGCCAGGCTGTCGCCGACGAAGACCTCGGCATGCTGCCGATCTACATCGGTGCCGACGGTGAAGAGAACCAGGGTCTGACCACGGGTTCGGAGAACTACTGGGTCATCAACAACGAGGTCTCCGAGGCTGACCAGCAGGCCACGCTCGACTTCCTCGAGTGGGTCATCACGTCTGACGAGGGCCGCGACTCCCTCGCCAAGACGATGGGCTTCGTCACCCCGTTCGACACGTTCGCGGACTACCTGCCGTCGAACCCGTTCATCCTCGCGGATGCCGCGTACACGGCTGCCGGCAAGACCGCCGTCACGTGGAACTTCACCGTCATGCCCTCTGAGGAGTGGAAGAACGGTGTGGGCCAGGCCCTGCTGCAGTACGCGCAGGAGACCGGTGACTGGGCGGGCGTCGAGACGGCGTTCGTCGACGGCTGGGCGTCTGAGTACAAACTCACCAACGGCTGAGAAATCCGTGCCGCGGGGGCGTAAGCCCCCGCGGCACGGCGGTGCGGGCGCGGCGATACGCTGCGTCCGCACCCTCATCAAGGAGCACGCATCATGAAGAAGTCTCTCGCCCGCTGGGGATGGCTGTTCACCGGCCCGACCCTGGCGGCGTTCATCATCGGGTTCATCATCCCGTTCGTTCTCGGTGTCTACCTCTCGTTCACGGAGTTTCGCACCGTCACACGAAGCACGTGGGTGGGATTCGACAACTACGCGAAGCTGATCGGCGACGAGATCTTCCTCCACTCGCTGTGGTACACCGCCGCCTTCGCCATCGTCACGACGATCCTCATCAACGTCTTCGCGTTCGCGATCGCGTACATGCTGGTCAAGAAGTTCCGCGGCCGCAACGTCTTCCGCTCGGTGTTCTTCATGCCGAACCTCATCGGCGGCATCGTCCTCGGCTACATCTGGCTGCTGCTGCTCAACGGCATCCTCGGCTTCTGGGCCCGATCGATCACCTATGACGCCACGTACGGCTTCTGGGGTATGGTCATTCTGATGTGCTGGCAGCAGATCGGCTACATGATGGTGATCTACATCGCCGGTCTGCAGTCGATCCCCGCCGAGCTCATCGAAGCGGCCGAGATGGACGGCGCATCGCGCGCCCGCAGCCTCCGCAGCGTCATCATCCCGCTCGTGATGCCCTCGATCACGGTGTGCACGTTCCTGACGATCACCAATGGCTTCAAGATGTTCGACCAGAACCTCGCGCTGACCAACGGCGCTCCGTCGCGGCTGTCCGAGCTGCTGGCGCTCAACATCTTCAACACCTTCTACGGACGACCCGGCTTCGAAGGCGTGGGCCAAGCCAAGGCGGTCGTCTTCCTGCTGATCGTCGCGGTGATCGCACTCGTGCAGAACCGCTATGCGCGCTCGAAGGAGGCGATCGCATGAACGACAAGGTGCGCCGCCCCTGGCTGTGGACGACGATCTTCACGATCATCGCCATCGCCTACATGTTCCCGATCGCTCTTGTCGTCATCAACTCGTTCAAGAACAAGGTCTACATCGCGTCGGAGCCGTTCGCGTTCCCGACCGAGGACTCGTTCGTCGGGTGGGCCAACTACCTGCGCGGCATCGAGCTCACCGACTTCCTCGCGTCGGCGGGATGGTCGTTCGTGATCACGATCGGCGCGGCCGTGCTGATCCTGGCGGGGACGTCGATGACCGCGTGGTGGATCGTTCGTATGGACAACCGCTTCGCCAAGACGCTGTACACGACGTTCCTGTTCAACCTCGTGGTGCCTTTCCAGATGGTGATGTTCACGCTGTCGTGGCTGGCCGACTACCTGGGCCTGAACAATCCGTTCGGACTCTGGATCATCTACCTGGGCTTCGGCGCGGGTCTCGCAGTGTTCATCTTCACGGGCTTCGTCAAAGGCATCCCCTACGAGATCGAAGAGGCCGCCACGATCGACGGCTGCGGTCCGGTCCGTACGTTCGTGCTCATCGTTCTTCCGATCATGAAGCCGGCCGTGATCACGGTCGCGATCCTCGAGGTCATGTGGCTGTGGAATGACTACCTGCTGCCGTACCTGACACTCGATCTGAAGAACTACAAGACGATCCCGATCGCCGTGCAGTACCTTCGCGGCGGCTATGGCTCGGTCGACATGGGCGCTATGATGGGTGTCTTGGTACTCGCCCTGATCCCGGTCATCGTCTTCTACTTCGTGAGCCAGAAGCACATCATCAAGGGCGTCGTCGCCGGCGCCGTCAAGGGCTGATCGCCCTTTGTGAGGAGGCTCCGTCGTGGCCGAGATGACCATCAAGGAGCTGGCTCGCATCTGCGGTGTCGCCGTCTCGACGGTGTCGCGGGCGATGAACGATCGCTCCGACGTCAACCCCGAGACGCGGGCCCGCATCCGGGCCGCAGCAGAACAGTACGGCTACGTTCCGAACGGAAGTGCCCGTCGGCTCAAGATCGGCTCGACGAAGACGATCTCGGTCGTCATTCAAGGCGAGTTCGGGCAGCTGCTGGTAGAGATCCTGCAGCTGCTCGAACGATCCTTCACCGAAGCGGGCTTCGACACGACGATCTCGCACATCGCCGATCCCGAGCACGCCAACGCGGGCACGGTGGAGCGCATCGTGCGCGAGGGCAAGTTCGGCGGCGTCGTGTTCCTCGGCCGCTACGGCAGTGCCGACCGCGAGGCATCCGCCCAGCTGAGTCGCCGCCTCGCCGAGATCGACGTGCCGATGGTGTTCTGCACGACCGCCGACTATTCGGGCGCGGCGGCGCTGCACTCGTCGATCTCGGTCGACGACCACGCGGGCGCCCGCGATCTCACGGCCCACCTCGTCTCGCTCGGTCATCGTCGCATCGGGTTCATCGGCGCCGGCGCCGAGCCCGACCGCGAACACGCGTGGGCGCTGCGCCTGGCCGGTTATCAAGCGGGTCTCCACGACGCCGGCATCGTGTTCGACGACGCACTCGTGATCCCTTCGGCCCTCGAAGAGCAGACCTACACGATGCGCAACGGCTATGAGTCGATGCGTGCCTGGCTGCCCTCGGCGCCCGAAGACGTCACCGCGCTGATCGGGGTGTCGGACTGGACGGCGATCGGCGCGAGCCGTGCACTCAACGAGGCCGGCCGATCGGTGCCCCGCGACATCTCGATCGTCGGCTTCGACGGCCTCGACGTCGCGAACTACGTCGTGCCTCCCTTGACGACGATCGTGCAGCCGGTCGCCGAGATCGCGCAGAGCACGGCGCGCGTGCTGCTGGCGACGATGGCCGATCCCGGTCGTGCGATCGAGCAGGTCTGGATCCGCGGGCGCCTGCTGACCGGAGAGTCGGTGCGACGACTGTCGTGACCGCGGCGGTGCGGCGTCATGCTCGTGCCGTCGCGTGGCAGCGCGAGTAGCGTCGACGCATGACGCGCCCCGATAGACACCACCTTTCGGCGGACCGTCCGACCTGACTCTGGCGGTCCACGCCGGCAACCGGGTCGGTCCGGGCAGTGCTTTCCCGCGCCGAACGGGAGGTACACGAACCGGTTCGTCTCGGCGGGGGAAGCCATCGGGTGCCCCTCGCGGCGGTGCGGTCCATTGTGACTCCGCGCTCAGTGAGCGGTGCTGCCGGGTGCGACGACGGCCTTGAACGGCTCTTCGCAGTTGAGGGTGTAGTCGAGGGGCGCCGGCTGGTTCGCGCAAAGGCGTCGAGGTCTTCCAGGATGGAAGTTCTCACACTGCCCGTCCGCCGGAAGACCTCGACTTGCACCACCCTACGTTCGCGACCCCTGACCTCACCACGTTCTGCCGTCTCGATGAGCTCGGCCTCGAAGCCGTCGGCCAGCGGCAGGAGGCCCAGCCGCTGTCTGTTGCGAAAGCAGGGTCGATCGCGGCTGGCGCCCCGGCCGGTGGCGTTCAATGCCGGTTCGCCCGGCTTTCGGAACGCGCGGGCGGGACGAACCGGCAGGCGAGCAGGGCGGGGCGGGACGAACCGGCGGGCGAGCAGGGCAGGGCGGGACGAACCGGCAGGCGAGCCGGGCAGGGTGGGGAGGACAGCGGCGAATGGCCGGACAGGCTACTCAGTGGGCGGGGGCGAAGCGGCCGGCGAACCGCGCGGCGAGAGACCGGGTCAGGCCGTGACGACGGCGTCGGTCACGGCGAGCGCGCGATCGATGATGTCGAGGCCGCGGACGAGGTCGTCCTCGGAGATCACGAGCGGCGGCGCGACGTGCACACGGTTGAAGTGGGTGAAGGGCCACAGGCCCTCCTTCTTGCACGCCGCAGCGAAGGCGGCCATGGGCGCCGCGTCGGCGCCCGAGGCGTTGAACGGCACGAGCGGTTCGCGCGTCTCGGCGTCTTTCACGAGTTCGATCGCCCAGAACAGGCCCCGGCCCCGCACCTCTCCCACGGAGGGATGCGCAGCGGCGATCTCGCGCAGGCGCGGCTCGACGACGCGGTCGCCGAGGTCGCGGACCCGCTCGAGGATGCCATCGCGGGCGAACACCTCGAACGTCGCGATACCGGGCGCACAGGCGAGCGGGTGCCCCGAGTACGTCAGGCCTCCCGGGAAGGCGACGGTGTCGAAACGCGCCGTGATCGCGTCGGAGATGACAACGCCGCCGAGCGGCACGTACCCCGAGTTGACGCCCTTCGCGAACGTGATGAGGTCGGGGACGACGTCGAATGCCTGGAAGGCGAACCACTCGCCGATGCGGCCGAAGCCGACCATCACCTCGTCCGCGATGTAGACGATGCCGTACTTGTCGCACAGCGCGCGCACGCCCGGCAGGTAGCCGGGCGGCGGCACGAGCACACCGTTCGTGCCGACGACGGACTCGATGATGATCGCGCCGATCGTCGACGCGCCCTCGAGGACGATCGTCTGCTCGAGGTGCTCGAGGGCGCGTGCCGACTCCTCGTCGGGCGACGACGAGTGGAACGGCGAGCGGTAGGCGTACGGCCCGAAGAAGTGGGCGACGGAGCCGTCGGACGGCTCGTTTGGCCAGCGTCGCGGGTCGCCCGTGAGGGTGATCGCGGTCGACGTGTTGCCGTGGTAGCTCCGGTACATGGCGAGCACCTTGCGCTTGCCGGTGACGATGCGCGCCATCCGCACGGCGTTCTCGACGGCATCCGCGCCGCCGTTCGTGAAGAACACCTTCGAGAACCCGTCCGGCGCGATTTCGCTGATGCGACGGGCGAGCTCGCCCCGCACATCGTTCGCCATCGACGGCTGGATCGTTGCGAGGCGACCGGCCTGCTCCTGGATCGCCGCGACGAGATCGGGATGCTGGTGCCCGAGATTCAGGTTGACCAGCTGGCTGGAGAAATCGAGGTAGCTGTTGCCCTCGTAGTCCCAGAAGGTCGCGCCCTGACCGCCGGCGACGGGCGTCGGGTCGATGAGCGCCTGCGCGCTCCACGAGTGGAAGACGTGGCCGCGGTCGTTCGCACGCACTCGCGCGTTCTCGTCGAGGTCGATGACAGAGTCGGTGATGGATGTCATGTCTGCTCCTTTGCGGCGACGCGGCGTGGGCACCTGGCTCCGAGCCTAGGGGGCACACGTCTCGCTCCGCACCGCTCACCGCACGGCGGCCCGCCGCTACGAGTCGAAGCCGAGGCCGAGCGCGTCGAGCGTCTTCAGCAGCAGGTTGCGTCGGCCCTCGTTGTGGTCGGCACGGTCGAGCGACCGGCGCGTCAGGTTGATGCCGATCGCGGCGGCGGGCTCGGGCGGGAACGGCAGCGGGCGCTTCCGCACCATCTCGAGGTGGGTGCGCTCGGTGTCGGCACCGTCCAGCAGGTCGAGCATCACGTTGCCAGCGAACCGCGTCGAGCCGACACCGAGCCCCGTGAACCCGGCCGCATACGCGACACGGCCGCGCCGTGCCGTGCCGAAGAACGCCGTGAACTGGGTCGACGTGTCGATCGCGCCCGCCCACTGGTGCGAGAAGCGCAGCCCCTCGAGCTGCGGGAACGTCGTGAAGAAGTGACTCGCGAGTTTCGCCCACACGTCGGGACGGTTCTCGTACCGCGGATCGACGCGGCGGCCGTAGTGGTAGATCGCGTCGTACCCGCCGAAGAGGATCCGGCCGTCCTGGGTCGGGCGGTAGTAGTGGAACTGGTTCGCCATGTCGCCGATACCCTGGCGCCCCGCCCAGCCGATGGCATCCCACTGCTCGGCTGTCAACGGTTCGGTCATCAGCACGTAGTCGTACACCGGCACCGTCATCAGGCGATTGCGCCGCAGCAGCGACGGGAACACGTTCGTCGCGAGCACGGCGTGGTCGGCCTCGACGCGTCCGCAGTCGGTCTCGACCGTCACGCCGCCCGAGGCCGCATCCGTCGTCAGCGCGCGCACGTGCGACCGCTCGAAGATCTCGACGCCGCGCTCTTCACAGACCCGCGCGAGCTCAGCGGCAAGCCGTGCCGGGTGGACGAGAGCGCATTCGCGAGTCTCCCAGATGCCCGCAAGATATGTCGGCGAGTTCACCGCGGCACGGACGGATGCCTCGTCCAGGTAGACCACGTCGGGGTCTCCGGCCGCCTCCCTGCGCCACTCGTCGAGCCAGGCGAGCTGGTGCGGCTCGACGGCGGGTGCCAGCTGGCCCGTGCGTTCGAACTGGACGTCGAGGTCGAGGCCCGCCACGGTCGCCTCGATCTCGTCGAGGTTCTGCCGTCCCAGGCGCTCGAGCGTGTCGATCTCCTTCGGCCACCGCGCCACGCCGTTCTCGTGGCCGTGCGTGATGCTCGCTTCGCAGAAGCCGCCGTTGCGCCCCGACGCCGCCCACCCGACGCGCTGCGCCTCGACGATGACGACACGACGCTCGGGGTCGCGGAGTTTGGCGAGCAGCGCGGTCCAAAGGCCCGTGTAGCCGGCGCCGACGATCACGAGGTCGGTGCGGACAGCACTGCGCAGCGGAGCGCGGTCGGGGCGCAACTCGGCGGGGAGGTCGTGCGTCCAGAACACGGCGAACCGGGTCTCGGCAAGGCTGTGGCCGATGACGGATGCCGACGGCATCCGTCTCTCGTAGACGGTGGTTCCCACGGGGCGCTCCCTGTCCGGGTGCACATGGCGGCGATGCGACGACGTATCACCCTGTCGCCATTCAATAGTCAGGAACGGCGCGGGGCAAGCCTCTCGCCACGCGCGGGTCGGCGCGTCGACTCAGCGCGCGGGCCGAGCGTCGGTTCAGAGCGGCGTCACACGCAGCCACACGAACCCGTGTGCGGGCAGGTCGATTCCCTCGTCGAGGTCGAGTTCGACGTCGTGGATGAGGTCGAAGGCGTTGCGCTCGAAACCGGACAGCGTGAGCGGATCGATGCGCACCTCCCGGTCGCCGACGTTGGCGAGCACGAGGACGCGGGTCGCCTGTCCCGGCCGCTGGTAGCCGATGACGGAGGTGTACGGCGTCCGGAATCCGATGAGGTCGTTCCCGGCCAGTTCGGGCGCCGACTGCCGTACCGCGATGAGTTTCGTGAGTCGGCGGAACACGCGCCCGGCCGCCGTGTCGAGGTTTCCGCGCTGTGCGTATCGATCGCGGGGGCTGTTGCCACGGTGCACCCAACGGCTGTCGCCGCGGCAGACCGGGTCGTCGGCGTAGGAGTAGTCGTTGAGCTGCGCGACCTCGTCGCCGAGATACAGCAGCGGGATGCCTCCGGTGGACAGCGCGAGCGCGTGCGCGAGCAGCACCCGGTCCTCGCCTCCGGCGTCGCCCGCCTCGATCCCGGCGAGCGATGCGGTGGTGCCGGTCACGCGGGCATCCCCCGTCGCGGGGTTCTCCTGGAAGGCGACTCCGCGGGCGAACGAGCCGTCGAAGCGCCCCGTGTAGAAGCGGTTCAGGAACTGGCGGTGCCCGTACCCGTCGATGCCGAGCGCCGCGGCATCCTCGTCGGCGAACGTCCAGCCGACGTCGTCGTGCGAGCGCACGTAGTTCACCCAGGCGGTGCCGGCGGGCAGAGCGTGGCGTCGCTCCAGGGCATCCTGAAGGAGTCGCCCGTCGCGGGTTGCGAGCGCCTCCCACGTGAGCGCCATCTGGAGCGGGTTGTAGGAGAGCTGGCATTCGCCCGGCGAGATGTAGGCGACGACCTCGTCGGGGTGGACGATCGCCTCGGACTTGAATACCATCCCGGGCGCCGCCATCGCGAGCACGGCGTTGAACGCCTGCAGCAGCATGTGCGCCTCGGGGAGCGACTCGCACGAGGTGCCGAGCTGCTTCCAGATGAACGCGACCGCATCCATGCGCAGCACTTCGACGCCCTGGTTGGCGAGGAAGAGCATCTCGCCGGCCATCGCGCGGAACACCGCCGGGTTCGCGTAGTTGAGGTCCCATTGGTAGTGGTAGAACGTCGACCAGATCCAGCGGCCGTCGTCGAGCTGCACGAACGAGCCGGCGTGATCGTCCGGGAAGATCTCGCGCGTCGTCCGCTCGTAGGCATCCGGCATCTCGCGGTCGGGGAAGATCAGGTAGAAGTCCTCGTAGGCGGGGTCGCCGGCGACTGCCGCGCGCGCCCAGTCGTGCTCATTGCTCGTGTGGTTGAACACGAAGTCGAGCACGAGTGAGATCCCGGACGTCCGGAGGTCGGCGGCGAGCTCGGAGAGCTGCGCCATCGTGCCGAGACTCGGATTCACACGGCGATAGCTCGACACGGCGTAGCCGCCGTCGTTGTCGCCCTCGGGAGCGTCGAACAGCGGCATGAGGTGCAGGTAGGTGAGACCCAGTTCGCGGAAGTACGGGATCTGATCGCGGATGCCCGCGAGGTTCCCCGCGAACCGGTCGACGTAGCAGACGCCGCCGAGCGCGCGCTCGGACGCGAACCACTCCGGGTCGGCGAGACGCTGCTCGTCGCGCACCTTGAGCTCCAGCGGCCGGGCGTTCCATGCCGAGGATGCCTCGGCGGCGAGCATGGCCAACTGCTCCTGCCCGTCGCCGCGGCCACCGTACAGGCGCGCGAACAGGTCGTGCAGACGCGGGAACTGGGCGTCGAATCGCGTGAGGAAGTCGTCGTCGACGCGTCCGGCACGCTCCATCGCGTCCAGAGCGGCGGCGCGGTCCGCCTCCAGAGTGGTCAGCGCGGTCACGCGGGCTCCTTCCGTACGCTGTCAGCCTAGGGGAGGCTACGCTGGCGGCATCCGCGCACGACCGTCGGAAAGCGCCGCGGTCAGCGCCCCGCCCACGCGCACGAGCAGACGGAGGATCGGTCATGAATCTCGTCCAGATCGCCCAGCATGCCGACGATCTCGATCGCGCGGCCGACTTCTACACGATGCTCATCGGGCGCCCGCCGCTCGCGCGTTTCGACCCGCCGGGGCTCGTCTTCTTCGATCTGGACGGCGCACGGCTGCTCCTCGACCGCGCGGCACCCAGTGCGCTCCTGTACCTGCGTGTCGACAACGTCCACGAAACGCTGGAGGAACTGGGCGCACTCGTCGACGTCGTCAGCGCACCGCACGTGATCTTCACGCACGACGACGACACCCTCGGCCCGCAGGGCTTCGAGGAGTGGCAGGCCTTCATCCGCGACAGCGAGGGCAACACGGTCGGGCTCGTCGCGTTCCAGAGAGCCTGACCCCGGGCGCCGGAGGTGAGCACGACGTAAGGTCGGGGCATGACTGCGTACGTCTCGGCGTTCGAGCTGTTCTCCATCGGTGTGGGACCCTCGAGCTCTCACACGGTAGGGCCGTTGCGCGCCGCTCGCGACTTCGCGCGCCGCGTCGCCGATGCGCCGGACCTCGTGCGCATCACGACGGAGCTGTTCGGTTCGCTCGGTGCCACCGGCATCGGCCACGGCACCCCCGACGCCGTCGTCGCGGGTCTCCTCGGGCACGAGCCCGAGACGGTCGACCCCGCCCTCGTGCGCGGCGCCTGGACCGACTGGGTCGACGGTGCGGCGCTGCGTGTCGACGGGCGGGCGCCCATCGCGTTCGCGCGCGAGGACATCTCGTTCGCGCCCCGCACGCGGCTGCCGGGGCATCCGAACGCCATGACGCTGCGCGCGTGGGATGCCACCGGCGCGCTCCTCGCCGAAGACACCTACTACTCGATCGGCGGCGGGTTCATCCGGCGTGAGGGCGCATCCGCCGCCGTCAGCGCGGTCCCGTCACCCTTCACGTACGGGTCGGCGGCGGAGCTGCTCGCCCTCTGCGACGAGCACGGCCTGACGATCGCCGAGCTCGCGCGCCGCAACGAGGAGGCGACCCGGTCGGAGGCCGACGTCGCCGCCGGCCTCGACGCGATCTGGGATGCCATGTCCGCGTGCGTCGAGGCAGGGCTCCACGCCGACGGTGTGCTCCCGGGCATCCTGCGCGTGAAACGACGCGCGGGAGCGATCCGGGCGCAGCTCGAGGAGGCAGAGGCGGGCACGGGGCGAGAGACGCCGGGGGAGTGGCTGGGTGCGTTCGCGCTCGCCGTCAACGAGGAGAACGCCGCGGGAGGGCGGGTCGTCACCGCCCCGACGAACGGGGCCGCGGGGATCGTGCCCGCGGTGGCGATGTACTGGTGGCGCTTCCTCGCCGACGCCGGGCTCGGGTCATCCACCGCCGTCACCCCCTACGGAGAACTGGTCGGCTCGGCGCTCCTCGGGCTCCATGCGCCGGACGAGGGGGGCGAGGTGGGCGACGCCGACGCGGCAGTCGTCGCCGAGGCGAACCGGCGGCGAGGCATCCGGCGCTATCTGCTCACCGCTACGGCGCTCGGGTCGCTCTTCAAGGCGAACGCGTCGATCTCGGGCGCCGAGGGCGGATGCCAGGCCGAGGTCGGCTCGGCGTGCGCGATGGCGGCAGGTGGGCTCACGGCGGTGATGGGCGGGACGAACCGCCAGATCGAGAACGCCGCGGAGATCGCGATGGAGCATCTTCTGGGGCTCACGTGCGACCCCGTGGGCGGGCTCGTGCAGATCCCGTGCATCGAGCGGAACGCGATCGCCGCGTCCACGGCAGTGACCGCGGCGCGGCTGGCGCTGCGCGGAGACGGCGAGCACTTCGTCTCGCTCGACACCGTCGTCGAGACGATGCGCCAGACCGGGATCGACATGTCCACCAAGTACAAGGAGACGAGCGAAGGCGGTCTCGCCGTCAACGTCATCGAGTGCTGAGGCGGGCGCCCGTCACTCGCGCCATAGGATGAGGGCACCCGCCGCCGCACGGCACCCACCCGACTCCGGACCGTCAGCAAGGATGCCGATGATCGTTCCCCTCGACACGTCTGCGCGCGAGCGCGAGCTCACCGCGCCCGTCGCCCTCACGCTGCCGAACGGGCGGCTGAACCCCGCCGCGATCGGCTGGGCGCGCACGCCCCTCGTCGACACGAGCGGGATCGCCGCCGCGCGGAGGCCGTGGCCGCGTCAATGGGGGCGCAACAAGAGGTGGGAGTACTGGAACGTCATCACCCCGACCCACATCCTCGCCCTCACGATCTCGTCGATCGACTACGCCGCCGTGCACGAGGCGTGGGTCTTCGAGCGCGCGACCGAGCGTTCGTGGGGCCGCGCCGCGACGGTCGTCCCGGCGCGCGACGTCACGCTCCCGCCCTCGCTCGACGGTGGGCAGGCGACCGCGCGCGCGCGAAGGACCTCTCCGTGTCGGTGACACCCGACGGTGACGGTCGAGGCTGGCACCTGCACGCGCAGATCGCGGACGCGGGGTTCGATGTCACGGTGACGCGTCCGGCACACCACGTGGCGGATCGTGGGCGGTGGCCTGGATGCCACGTTCACGCCCTTCTACGACAAGACCTCCGCCACCAACCTCGGTGTCGTGTCCGGGCGCACCGACCAGTGCTTCGGCGAGTGGGTGGGGACGTTCGAGTGGACGGATGCCACGGGCATCCGTCATGACGTCGCGTTCGACGGTCTCGTCGGGTTCGCAGAGGACGTGCACAACCGCTGGTGACCCGCACGGCCCGCGAGACGAGCCTGCGAGAGCCGGCCGCCGCGCGGCGTCAGTCGTCGCGGAGCTTCGCGGTGAGCTCCTGCAACTGGGCGAGCTCGTCGTCGGTGAGCACCGACATGCGCTCCGCGATCGACCGACCGTGCGTCGTCGCGACACGGCGGAAGCTGGCCACGCCCAGCTCCGTGGCCCGGACGATGGCGCCGCGGCCGTCCTGCGGGTCGACGCACTTCGCGATGAGCCCCCGCGCGACCATGCGGTCGACGAGGCGGGAGACACTCGGCTGGCTGATGAGCATGTTGGCGGTCACGTCGCGCAGACGTGCGGAGTGGTCGTCGCCCCGCGTGACCGTCAGCAGCACGTCGTACTCCGCCTGACTCAGGTCGTCGTCGCGGAAGTCGCCGCTGATGTCGTCGAGCACCTGGTGCTGCGCCCGGAAGAGACTCTCCCAGGCAGCGACGGCGAGGCGACGATCGGTCATGGCGATCATTTTAGTGCGCCCGCGAAAGTGCCGACCCTAGGCTGGATCCATGACCCGCAATCGACTGTGGGGGAGCGCCGTCGCGCTCCTCGTGGCCGCCCTCGCGGGGCTCGCCGCGGCAGCTCCCGCCGCGGCGTCGCTCGCGCCGACCGCGCCTGTCGCTTCCACGGTCGCGGCACTGTCCGCAGCCCCCGCGGGGCTCGATGACTTCACGTTCGACTCGTTCGACGGCGACTACACGATCAGCCGGGCCGACGACGGCACGAGTCGTCTCCGCGTCGTGGAGACGATCGTGGCGGACTTCCCCGCGGCCGACCAGAATCGTGGCATCCGGCGCAGCATCCCCGACACCTACAACAAGCAGCCGCTGCGCGCGCAGTTGGTCTCGATCACCGATGAGAACGGGCGCGAGCGGGAGAGCGAGGTCGAGGACGCCGACGGTGCATTCTCCGTCGTCTCACGCGCCGACGACTACGTGCACGGGCGTCAGACGTATGTCATCACCTACACGCTCGAGAACGTCACCTGGAACTTCCCCGACACGGGGCTCGAGTTCTACTGGGATGTCAACGGCGTCGACTGGGCCCAGCCGTTCGGCAGCGTGACCGGCCGCCTGCACGTGCCCACCGAGCTCGCCGACCGGCTCACCGGCACCACCTCGTGCTATCAGGGACCGCACGGCGCGACCACCAGGTGCGACGCGATCGGCAGCGACGACGAGCCAGGCGGCGTCGTCGTGACCGCGCGCGCCTCCTCGCTGATGCCCTATCAGACGCTCACGATGGCGGTGGGGTTCGCTCCGGGAACGTTCCAGATGTTCGACGCGTCTTATCTGGCGTCGCCGTTCGGGTGGCTCCAGGGGCTCGTCGGGATCGGTGCGGTGGGTGTCGGGGTCTGGGGCCTGCGCCGCCGCCGCGCCGTGAAGGACGCCCCGGGCAGGCCGACGCTCATCGCCGAGTACGAGCCCCCGACGACAGTGGATGCCCTGGAGAGCGCCGTCCTGCTCGGGCGTCAGAGCAAAGCGATCCCGGCCGAGGTGCTCGAGCAGGCGGTCGTCGGCTCCATCCGCATCGTCGAGGGGGAGCCCGGTTTCTGGGGCAAGAAGCCGCTCGTCGCGGAGCTCGTCGACCCGAGCAGGGCGGACGGCGACGGACGACTGCTGCTGCAGGGTCTCTTCCCGCACGGGGCGCCGGGGGAGACCTATACGTTCGGGCGGCAGGACACCCGGTTCTCGCAGGTGGCGCAGTCGATCGTGTCGGCGGCGGACAAGGAGCTGACGGCTCGCGGCATGCGCCGCACGGTGCCGCCGGGGACCCGGTTGTGGCCGATAGCGGCGGCGGTCGTTGCCGTCATGTTGGCGTTCGCCCTCGCGATGGCGGCGATCGGACGGTCGGTGCACCCCGGCATCCCGCTGGCCGTTCTCGGCGTCTGCGGCGTCGTCGTGTTCGTGGTCGTCGGCTCCCTCGCGCGGCGCCCGCTGTCGGCGCGGGGTGCCGAGACCCGGGATCATCTGCTCGGGCTCGAGTCGTTCATCGCGTGGGCGGAAGCGGATCGCATCCGCATGCTGCAGTCGCCGCAGGGCGCCGAGCGGGTGCCGATCGACGTGAACGACCCGCGCCAGAAGCTGGCGCTGTACGAGAAGCTCCTGCCGTATGCGGTCGTCTTCGGCCAGGAGAAGGAGTGGTCGAAGCAGCTGAGCGTGCTCTACTCGGCCGTCGGCGCGAGCGGTCCGTACTGGTACGTCGGCACCGGCTCGTTCGACGCGTCGTCGTTCGCTACGACGGTCGGGTCGCTGTCAGCCGCGGCATCCGCGTCGTCGTCCACGTCGGGAGGCTCGAGCGGCGGCGGGTCGGCCGGTGGCGGCGGCGGCGGTGGAGGTGGTGGCGGCGTCTGACCCGGATGCCACGCGACGAGGCCCCGACCACATCGTGATCGGGGCCTCGCACGGGCAGTGACTGCGCGGGATGTCAGCCGAACTGGTTCATCGTGTTGTCCTTGCCGCCGGCCTTGAGGGCCGCGTCGCCGGCGAAGTACTCCTTGTGGTTGTCGCCGATGTCGGATCCCGCCATGTTCTGGTGCTTCACGGTCGCGATGCCCTCACGGATCTCGCGGCGCTGCACGCCCTTGACGTAGGCGAGCATGCCCTCCTCGGCGAAGTAGCCCTTGGCCAGGTCATCCGTCGACAGCGCGGCCGTGTGGTAGGTCGGCAGCGTGATGAGGTGGTGGAAGATGCCGGCGCGGGCCGAGCCGTCCTTCTGGAAGGTGCGGATCTTCTCGTCGGCGAGGCGGGCGAGCTCGGTGTCGTCGTAGGAGACGTTCATGAGGTCGGCGCGGTCGTAGGCCGAGACATCCGCGCCCTGCTCGGCGAGCAGGTCGTACGCCTGCTGACGGAAGTTCAGCGTCCAGTTGAACGACGGGCTGTTGTTGTAGACGAGCTTCGCGTTCGGGATCACCTCGCGGATCGCGTCGACCATGCCGGCGATCTGCTCGACGTGCGGCTTCTCGGTCTCGATCCACAGCAGGTCGGCGCCGTTCTGCAGTGACGTGATGCAGTCGAGCACGCAGCGCTCCTCGCCCGTGCCCTTGCGGAACTGGTAGAGGTTGGATGCCAGGCGCTTCGGGCGCAGGAGCTTGCCCTCGCGGCGGATGATGACATCCCCGTCGGTGAGCTCATCGCCCGAGATCTCTTCGACATCGAGGAACGCGTTGTACTGGTCGCCGAGGTCGCCCGGCTCCGCCGAGACGGCGATCTTCTGGGTGAGGCCGGCGCCGAGCGAGTCGGTGCGGGCGACGATCACGCCGTTGTCGATGCCGAGTTCGAGGAACGCGTACCGGACGGCGTTGATCTTCGCGAGGAAGTCCTCGTGCGGGACGGTCACCTTGCCGTCCTGGTGGCCGCACTGCTTCTCGTCGGAGACCTGGTTCTCGATCTGGATGGCGCATGCGCCGGCCTCGATCATCTTCTTGGCGAGCAGGTACGTCGCCTCGGGGTTCCCGAAGCCGGCGTCGATGTCGGCGATGATCGGCACGACGTGCGTTTCGTAGTTGTCGATCTGCGACTGGATGAACTCGACCGCGGTCTCATCTCCTGCCAGACGCGCGTCATCGAGCTTCGTGAAAAGCAGGTCGAGCTCACGGGCATCCGCCTGCCGGAGGAACGTGTAGAGCTCTTCGATGAGCGCGGGGACGGCCGTCTTCTCGTGCATCGACTGGTCGGGCAGGGGGCCGAACTCCGAGCGGAGGGCGGCGACCATCCAGCCGGAGAGGTAGAGGTAGCGCTTGTTGGTCGACTTCAGGTGCTTCTTGATCGAGATCAGCTTCTGCTGCCCGATGAAGCCGTGCCAGACGCCGAGCGACTGGGTGTACACCGACGAGTCGGCGTCGTACTCGGCCATGTCGCGGCGCATGATGTCGGCGGTGTACTGGGCGATCTCGAGACCGGTCTTGAACCGGTTCTGCGCCCGCATGCGGGCGACGTACTCGGGGTTGATCGCGTCCCACGCCGAGCCGTGTTCGCTCTTGAGAGCCTCGACGGCCCGGATGTCGTCTTCGTAAGCAGTCATTGCTTCGTCCTTTGCGGTGAGGGCGGGGGTGCCTGCCACCAGCATGGGCCCAAGAAGACGTGGTTTTCAGACCGATCCAGGGGTGAAGATCACGAGAAATTCTGTTCTTGTGCAGGAATGACACCTTACGAGGCGTCGGGGTCCGGGGCGGAGAGGATGTCGCGGAGCGTCGCGAGGTCGATCGGCGCAGCGGCATCCGGGCTCGCGGAGTCGTCGCCCGACTCGGTCAGGGTGAACGGGATGCCGGCGCCGGTGAGGTAGGCGATCGTCTTCTCGAGGCGCGGGACGACGTCGAGGTGCTCTCGCCCGAAGAGGCGCGCCGTGTACGCGGGGCGCCGCGCGAGGATGGACTCGCGCAGCTCGACCGTGGAGCGGCCCGTGATCCGGTACAGCGCCTGGAGCCGCTCGCTGGGAAGGTCGGGCGCGCCGTCGAGGGTGATCGAGATCGAGAGGTCCGTCATCCCCCCATCCTCCCGCGGCCACCCGCCCGCCGCACCGCCTCCGCGGGCGCGCCCGCTCTCCGGTGATCGAGTGCCGGCGCGTAGTGCCGGCGTATCGAGATCACGCTCCCCGCGCTGCCCCCCCCGGTGATCGAGTGCCGGCGCGTAGCGCCGGTGTATCGAGATCACGCTCCCCGCGCCGCTGCCTCCCGGTGATCGAGTGCAGGCGCGAAGCGCCGGTGTTTCGAGATCACGCTCCCCGCGCCGCTGCCCCCCCGGTGATCGAGTGCCGGCGCGAAGCGCCGGTGTATCGAGATCATGCTCCCCGCGCTGCCTCCCCCCCGGTGATCGAGTGCCGGCGCGAAGCGTCGGCGTATCGAGATCACGCTCCCCGCGCCGCTGCCCCCCCCGGTGATCGAGTGCCGGCGCGAAGCGCCGGCGTATCGAGATCACGTCGCCGCACCAGGAAAAAGAGTAGGACCGGTCGGAGAGGCTTCCGACCGGCCCTTGTCCCTTGCACCAAGAGTGTCCTGCAATCACATGAGGTAGCTGCCACAGCAAAACAACTACCGTGCGAGCACTCTATAACGGAACGGTAACGGCGGACAAGAGTCTTTCGTGATCTTTTTGTGATTCTTTTCTCATCGCTGACACCTGTGCCCTATGTCGACTCGTCTGCTGTCCGATGACAACCCACCTGTTGTTTCTGCCAACCGATCTGTAGCTGGGATGTCGGACTCCAGCCCTACGATGAGGCGATGCGCGTCTACGTCCACGGTGCCGGGCGGACCGGTCGGGATGCCTGGCCGAACGCATCCCCGGATGACGCACTCTTCGCCGAGTTCGACTCCGCGCTGTCGCTGGACGCACGTGTCGACGAGATCGCGATCCTCACACCTCCGGCTGCGGTGGTGATCGCACACTCGGCGGGTGCTGTCCCGAGCGTGCTCGCCGTGTCGCGACGGAAGATGTCGCCGCGTGCTCTCGTGCTCGTCGAACCGGCGTTGTACGACGTCGCCCGCGGTGCGCCGGCCATCGAACGGCACATCGAAAGGATGACCGCGGCCAGGCGGCGTGCCGATGCCGGCGATCTGTTCGGGTTCTGGGAGATCGTGCGTCCGATGATGTTCGGTGCGGCCGCGGAGCGCGACGCGTGGGAGGCCGAGCGCGAACGCGCGTTCCGATTCGCGGCGGTCGACTTGCCGTGGGGTCACGGCATCGCCGCGCGCGCACTGACGGGCATCCCCACGCTCGTGGTCACGGGAGCATGGAACGACGAGTACGAGGCGATCGGCGCCGCCCTCGCGGACGCGGGAGCGACCCACGTTGCCCTCGCGGGCTACGGACACCGGCCACAAGATCACCCACACTTCGAGGACACGGTCCGCAACGTGCTCGGGTGAGCCCAGGACGCGGTCTGCCCCCGCCACACCGTCGGCGACGACGCCGTGCCGTCACGGCAACAGAAGTGTCCCCTCACTCCATCTGCTCGCTCATGCAACGCTTCGGTCCCCAGCGGAAATGAACGGGGTATGGACACCAGGATGGAGACACCCCGATGAACACGATGACCGACGCCGACCTCGTTGCCGCGCTGCGCGCCGCCGACCCGGCACGGTCGATGATCGTGTCGGCCGCCGAAGCCGCCGGCGCTGTGGGGCGGGCGCGCACGGACACGAAGGCACGCCGTTGGCTGCTGGTGTCGACGGGTATCGCCGCACTCCTGGTCGTCGGGGTCCCTGCGGGAGCCTATGCGTCCGGCGTTCTTGCGCGGACGGGCTGGTTCGGATCCCCGAACCCCGGTGATGACCGTGCGTCGTGCGTGAGCACCGAGCACGACTGCAACGACGAATGGATCGATCTGGGAGCTCCCGACCTCGACACGGTCGTCGCCTCCGTCTACCCCGAGTGGATGCCGCTGGCCCCCGGCGTCACGCGTGAGGACCTCACTGCGCGAGTCGTCGCGATCATGACGGGAGACAACGCCTTCGCGCCTGAGCGGCTGATTCGACGCACCTTCGAGTCCGAGTCGTACAAGGACTGGCTCGGCGCGTGGATCGCCGCTCACGAAAGCGGAGACGTCGCCGGGCAAGACGCGGCATCCCGAGTGATCACGGAGGCATCGACTTGGCCGACTCTCGTCGCAACAGACGGGGGAGGGGTCACGGACATCATGCGCGCGTACGCCACACGCATCGCCGCAGGAGACAGCGAGGCAGCGCAGGGCATGGCACAGTTCGAGGGTGCCCCGGGCTGGGATGGGATCGACCGATCCACGCTCAGCGCCGAGATCTACGACGAGGTGCTGGGGGATAGGCCGTGAGCGCGGCCGACGCCGTGGGCGGTGGAACCGGCGCCCTGGACATCGTCACCGAGCTGGCGCACGCGTCGGACCGTGCCTTCGACGACGCCGTCGCTCCGTTGGTTCCGCTGCTCCTGCGGTACTTCGCGCGTCGCGTGACGCCGAGCGAGGACGCGGCGGACTGTACCTCCGAAACGCTCGTCGCTTTGTGGAGGCACCGCCGCCGTCTTCCCGCAGCAGAGGCGGAGCGACGCGCGTGGGCGTATGGCATCGCCCGGAACGTCCTCGCGAACCATCGGCGTGGGCGGGTCCGCCGCGATCTCGCGGACGACGCGCTCCGGGCCGCAGCCGCCACGCCGACGCCGCCGATCCCCGATGAGGCGTTCATCGCCGCCGAGGCGTTGAATCTCTTGCCCGAACGGGATCAAGAGCTCATCCGCCTGGTGGTGTGGGAGGAGCTCTCCATCGCCGAGGCGGGGCGTGCGCTCGGCATCGGCGCGGCGACCGCGCGCTCGCGGTATGCTCGCGCCCTCACGCGGTTGCGCGGCGTATACGCATCGCTCGACGCCTGATGATCGTGCGTGTCGGGTCGCCAGGGGTGACCCGACACGCACGGAGCGGTACCGTGTGGGGCACGGCCCGGACGGAGGAGGCATTCATGAGCGACCCGGTGCAGACCACGAACAGGACGACGACGGATGCCCTGTGGCGCGTCATCATCATCGCGATCTTCGTCATCGGGGCGATCGTGGCGGTCGCGCTCCCGCTGCTCACGGGCAACTGGAGGTCGGTCTTCACATCCGCCCAGGTCTTCGCCTTCGGCATCCTCATCGCGGCGATCCGGTCGATCCGCCGCTGATCATCGTGTCGGATGCCAGGAGTGACGCCGCCCGCTACGCGGCGCAGCGTGCGGCTGGAGAGCAGCCGACGACAGGCTCTGACGAACAGAGCCGGGGCACCGGTCTCACCGCCGAGAACTCGTCGGCCGTCGTCGAATCCGCGATCCAGCAGGCGATCCGCCGAGGCGAGTTCGACAACCTGCCGGGCGCGGGCAAGCCGCTCGAGGGGCTCGGCACGCATCACGATCCGGACTGGTGGCTCCGACGGAAGATCGAGACCGAGAACCTCAGCGGGCTCGGGCCACCCGCACTGCGACTACGGGTCGACAACGCCGAACTCGAGAATCAACTAGACCTCGAGTCGCGCGAGAGCCGTGTGCGCGAGATCCTCGAGGACTTCAACCGGCGCGTCGTCGAAGCCCGTCGCCAGCTCCAGGGCGGGCCGCCCGTCGTCACGCCGACGCGCGACGTCGACGGCGAGGTGCGCGCCTGGCAGGACCGCCGTGCCGCTCGCGCCGCGCTCGCGCGGGAGGCGGCGGCAGCCGACGCGCCCGCGCCGCGGCGACGCCGCTGGTTCGCGCGCTGATCCGTCGGCCCCGAAGGTCAGGACTCGGGGTCGTACCCGAACTCGCGGAGCTCCTGCGGGCACCGGCACGCCGCGGCGATCCGGGCCGCCCATGACTCGGCATCCGCTCGCGTGGGTGCCTCGATGATGGTGTATCCGCCGAACAGATCACCGGTCTGGGGGTAATGGCCCGGGGTCACCGTGCCGTCGGCGGAGACCCGGACCGGCGGCACCTCCTCGTTGACGCCGCCGCCGAACACGTAGACGCCGGCGGCCTTCGCCTCACGGATCACCTCGTGCGACTCGCGCACGACGTCGTCGAACTCCTCCGGCGCGAACTGCATCGCCCCACTCGGGAACGAGATCATGTACTTCGTCATCGACGTCCTCTCGGGGATGAACCGTGACCGCCCCCACGTGTCGGGTGAGGGCGGTCACCGGAGCCTACTTGAAGGCGTCCTTGACGTCTTCGGCGGCCTTCTTGACCTTGGCCTTCGCCTGTTCGGCTTCGCCCTCGGCTTCAAGGCGCTCGTTGTGCGTCATCTTGCCGACGCCCTCCTTCACCTTGCCGCTGACGTCTTCGGCCGCGTTCTTGATCTTGTCGTCGAGTCCCATGGGAGCCCCTTTCGATCGTGTGTCACCACCGTAGGTAGGTCTGCCGCGCGCAGGTGAGGGGGTTGACTCTCCACTGCGAAGAACGTAACGCGGCGCGGGCACGGCTCGACGTCGACGGCGAAGGCCCCCGCCGGTCAGGGCGAGGGCCTTCGTAGGGGGAGTGCTCAGTACCAGCCGGTCGACTGCGAGTGGCTCCACGCGCCGCAGGCGCTGCCGTAGCGGCCCGAGATGTACCCGAGGCCCCAGGCGATCTGCGTCGCGGGGTTGGTCTGCCAGTCGGCACCGGCCGATGCCATCTTGCTTCCGGGGAGAGCCTGGGGGATGCCGTAGGCGCCCGAGCCGTTGGCGGCGTTCACGCGCCAGCCCGACTCCTTGTTCCACAGCGACACGAGGCACGCGAACTGGTCGTCGCCCCAGCCGTAGCTCGAGGCCATCATCGAACGGGCGATGCCCTGAGCCGACGCCGGGTCGACGTTCACGTTGACCGCGGGGACGGATGCCGGTGCCGCCACCTGCTGCTTCTTGGCGGCGGCCTTCTCCGCCGCGGCCTTCTCGGCGGCGGCCTGCTCGGCAGCCGCCTGCTCGGCGGCGGCCTGCGCAGCCGCGGCGTCCGCGGCGGCCTTTGCGGCGGCGGCTGCTGCGGCAGCCTCGTCGTCCGCCTTCTTCTGCGCGATCGCGGCATCGAGCTTGCCGCGCAGCGCGGCGGTCCGCTCGAGCACAGACTCGGTCTCGGCGTTCGCCTCATCGGTCAGTGCCGGGATGAGCATGGCGGGCGTGACGTCGAGGGCTTCGAGCTTGTCGATGTAGCCCGCGAGCTCACGGGTGTCGACGACCGTCGAGGGCGCGTCGACCGTGAGGCCGGATGCCGCGATGTCCACCGTCACGGTGCGGGCGGCAGCGATGGCATCCTGCGCCTTGTCGAGCGCGGTCTGCCCCTTCGCCGTGATGACGCTCAGCGGCGCGGAGAGGGAGGTCGTCGCGGAACCCGCCTCTGCGGCGGGTACGTCTCCCGTGTACCCCTGCGCCGGCAGGGCGCCCGCCGTGGTGAGCAGCCCTCCCAGGAGAGTCAGGGACACTGCGGGCACGGCAAGGCGAACTGAGAGGCGAGGCATACGGTAACTTCCGGTGGATCGGAGCCGGTCGCACAAAACCCGTCGGAAACAGGGCTGGCACACACGGCGCGCGTCTTCGGGTGAACGCTGAGGTCACAGGTTTACAACACTTTCTGGACAGAACCGGCACAGATCCTGAGTGAAACCTGAGTGCGGACGGTGGCCGAACGTCCGGAAGCGGCGGGGTTTCCGCCGGGTTCGCGGTGCGCGCAAGCACCTCCAAAAGGTGCTGTCGGGGCCCCGGATGCTAGGTATAGAGTCGCGTACAGAGGGCAGGTCCACGCGAGATTCCCCAGGGAGGGACCATGGCATCCAGTAATGCAGCCGAGATCGTCGAAGCGGTCGGAGGCCCGCAGAACATCGCGAGCCTCACGCACTGTGCCACGCGGCTGAGATTCCAATTGCACGACGGCACGAAGGCCGACAAGGTCGCCGTCGAGAAGATCGCCGGGGTGATGGGAGCCGTGCCGCAGGCCGGTGACCGATTCCAGGTCGTGATCGGCGGCGGCGTGCAGAACGTCTACAACGACATCATGGCGTTGCCCGTGATGTCCGGCGCCGGAGCGGGATCGGTGCCCGCCGACGGCGACACGATCGACGACATCAAGGCGCGCGAGCGCGCGAAGGGCCCCCGCGGGACCAACCCGTGGCTCGACTCGCTCTTCGAGTTCCTGTCCGACTCGTTCCGCCCGATCCTCGGTGCGCTCCTGGGGGCATCGCTGTTCATCACGTTCATGGCGCTGATGTCGACGCTCGGCGTGATCGGCAACTGGGCGGACCCGCGCACCGAGCTGCCGCCGTCGTGGCAGTTCGTGAACCTGATGTGGCAGTGCGTGTTCATCTTCCTGCCCCTGATGGTCGCGTACAACGCATCGCAGAAGGTCGGCGCCGACCCCTGGGTCGGGTTCGCGATCATGGCCGTCGTCATGCTGCCCGGGTTCACCGCCCTCGGCCTCAACGACGCGGCGACGCACACGACGTTCCTCGGCTCCGACATCACGACGATCCCGATCTTCGGCGTGCCGTTGACGATCTTCAACTACAACTCCCAAGTGTTCCCGCCATTGTTGATGGCGGCCGTCCTCGGGCCGCTCTACAAGCTGCTCAAGCGGATCATCCCGGACAACCTGCAGCTGATCTTCGTGCCGTTCCTGTCGATGCTGATCATGATCCCGCTGACGGCCTTCCTCATCGGCCCGATCGGCGTCTACGCGGGCGCGGCGCTCGCGAACCTGCTCAGCTCCATCAACACGTTCTCGCCGTTCATCTTCGCGATCGTGATCCCGCTGGCCTATCCGTTCATGGTTCCGCTCGGGCTCCACTGGCCCATCAATGCGATCATGCTGCTGAACATCCAGAACCTGGGCTACGACTTCATCCAGGGGCCCATGGGTGCGTGGAACTTCGCCTGCTTCGGCGCAACCGCGGGCGTTCTGTTCCTCTCGTGGCGCGAGAAGGACAAGGCCATGCGGCAGACCGCGACGGGTGCGCTCGCCGCGGGCCTCCTCGGCGGCATCTCGGAGCCCTCGCTCTACGGCATCCATCTGCGGTACAAGCGGATCTATCCACGCATGCTCGTCGGATGCCTCACCGGCGGCGTGATCATCGGCGTCGGCTCCCTGCTGCTCGGCCTCGAGCACGGCATCACGACGAAGGCCTTCGTGTTCACCTCGCTGCTCACGATCCCGGCGTTCGACCCGATCGGGCTGTACAGCCTCGCGGTGCTGGGCGCCTTCGTGGTGGCGATGGTGCTCGTCATCATCTCGGGCTACAAGAACCCCGACGACGCAGGCGAGGCCGCGGTCGCCGCGGCAGGTGCGGGATCGGCGCTGGTCGGCGAGAACGCGGCGACGTCCGCGTCGGTCGCCTCGGTCGCCGGATCGGACGAGCTCTCCGCATCGGGTGCCGCGGCAGGCGTCGCCGGTGCCGCCACCGCGACCGCCCTCGCGACGAAGCCCGCCGGGACGACATCGTCGGTCGGGGCGCTGCTCCAGCTCGCATCGCCGCTCGACGGCACGGCCGTCGCCCTCGACAAGGTGCCCGATCCCGTGTTCGCGGGCGGTGTGATGGGTCCCGGCGTCGCGATCGAACCGACGGGGGACACGGTGTACTCGCCGGGGGCCGGCATCGTGGCCGCGGCGCAGCCGACGGGGCACGCGTTCGGGCTGGAACTCGACAATGGTGTGCAGGTGCTCATCCACGTCGGAATCGACACCGTGAACCTCAAGGGGGAAGGCTTCGACGTCAAGGTCAAGAACGGCGATCGCGTCGAGGTGGGCACACCTCTCGTCACGTTCGACCGTGCGGTCATCGAGAAGGCCGGGTACCCGATCATCACGCCGGTCATCGTGCTGAATGCGGATGACTTCGACACCGTCGACCCCGTGAAGCTCGGCCCCGTCGCGCACGGCGATCCGCTGCTGGACGTGCAAGAGAAGGGTTGACGCGAGCACGACTGCGCAGATGACGGCCGGGGCGGATGCCCCGGCCGTCATCGCGTTGCGGCGGCATCGCGGATCTTACCCGCGCACGACTTCCCTTCGCGCTGGGATGCAACTAGTATCTATCTTGTTCATCAGCAGGGGACGGGGTCATGGAACACCAGGAGACGGAGGCATCCGCCGCGGATGCCGCCTACGCGAAGGTCAAGGAGCGGATCCTCGACGGCGATCTCGCCGGCGGGACGATGGTCAGCGAAGGAACGATCGCCGACGAGCTGGGGATGAGCCGCACCCCCGTCCGCGAGGCGTTCCTGCGCTTGCAGGTCGAGGGGTGGATGCGGCTGTACCCCAAGCGCGGTGCGCTGATCCGCGAAGTGACGCCGGGAGAGCTCGACGACG
>ERZ781399.1007-NODE-1007-length-26583-cov-4.131634_pt1 | contig 26583 bp, 35 predicted proteins | sample MGYA00511014_ERZ781399 | MGnify/ENA primary metagenome ERZ781399 (study PRJEB29847, sample SAMN06458254) | wastewater metagenome | isolation source: Wastewater bioreactor | place: South Africa: Cape Town | study: EMG produced TPA metagenomics assembly of the...
TGGCCATGAAGGTGTGCGTTGTGGTGCTCGTGGGAAAAGTAACTGTCAATCGAAACGTTTCAAATGTTTAATCTGTTATGATTACGATTTATGTTCGACATGTTACGAACAAGGAGAAGTATCAAGTGATCATATGACAGAACATCCTATGCAATGTAAATTTCGATTTGATTAGAAATAAATAAATAAGAGATTCGTTGTAGGTATATTAACACGTCATGATTTTGAATTGTATTATTGTGGTGAACGATGTGCATCGGATAATCCTCAATCGTTGACTTGTCCTTATTGCGGAGAAATGGGTTATTCATTTCCATATTTGAATGAATCATCTGCGTTAACTAATCAAACAGAAAATGTCGATCTATTTCAACATGTTCAATCGAAACATGGAGCTGATCAACAATTACCTGAAGTGATTTGTCCAATTTGTGCTGCAATGATAAATGGTGAACCGAATTTAGTCACTGGAGATCTTATTTCACATATAGCGAATGATCATCAACAGTCACAAAGCAATACACCGTCATCGACAAATGAAGGAATGAATGCCTATTCGAGACCTGTTCTACCGAATCGAGAATATGATTTCGGTATTGGTGCTGCGATTCGTGGTGGTTTTCGACGCGGTTCATCACGAGTACCGAGTCGACGAGGTGGTGGTGGCGGCACAACTCGAGGTGGTGGTAGTAGTAATGGATCTGCTGGTCAACATTTTATCGTTGATACAACTGGTTTTTCACCGAATGCACATGGAAATGATCCTATTGCTGATCTTTTAACACAGTTATCCAATGTTCGACGAATGGCTGCAGCGAATAACAACAACAACAGTAACAATACGAATAGTAATACTTTATCTGTAACACCAAATACAATCAATCTGCAAACCTTAACACGTCAACAATACGAACGTGAACGTCTCCGTGCAGCATTAAGTCGTTCTTATCAACATTATCAATCATCAAATTCTCCTCAATCATCGGGAACCACCGATAATGTCCCTTCAGTCGAAACTGACTCATTCGATCCTCTATTTTCTAGCACTTTACATATCGATCCATCGATTTCGTCAAATGCTCATCCTCAACAACAATCAAACGATTCAGATCCATCGTTACTACGTCGACTATGTGATCAACCATTGTCAGCACAATTGCCTAAATCAAATGCTGATTTCGTGCAATCATTACTTTTGTCGAGTTTAGTTTCCGGTTGTAATGAAAATGATTCGACATAATGTATCGCTTCATTGCATTCATATGCATTTCTTTTTCGATTCATACAGTTTAATAGACAGTCATATTTTTCTTTTTCGTTGACTCTAGATGTAACATTCCTTTTTTTTCTTGTCGTTCTGCTTGTTGCATCGTGGAAACACACGTTCTGATTCATATTTAAACGACGGAGAAGGTAAACAAATTCGATCGATGTTCGTAAAAACAAAGCAATGATTACTTTAGGTTTTCTTTTTGGTTGAAAATATTTATTAAAACAATGACGAAATCTCATTTGAACGTCAATTTCTCATTTATTCTTATTCTGAATTTGATCAATCTCATTTCTCCAGCAACAGTTCCAAATAAAGATGATACTTTTCAAATCAATATCACAATGAAAAACTTCGACACCACAACGGTTTGTAGACGAAACTCGTGTTTTCAAATTTCGAATGTTTAATCTTTTTCAGGAAGATCAATACGCTTATATTCAATACGAATTACCTGATGAAGAATTATACATCGGTTTGTTTGATAATCGAACTTTTCTATTCAAAGATTTGTTTTATTTAGTTGGATATTCTCCATTGGTCAACATGAATTCAGCACATCATATGCTTACTTATGCATGTGAAAGACCGAGTTCCAATGAACCATACTGGTGAGTCGATTAATCGCTGTACATATATGCGTTTTTTTCTAATCGAGAGATTAATTTTTCAAGGATTGGTAGCGGTCCGTGCAATGGTCCACAGATAATTATTCATGGCTGGGCTCGAAATGCTCCATCAATGGATTTACCTGAAGGTATTTTTAATTTTCGAATGAAAAACCAAGACTTTTGATGAAAATCTAATTTGTAAGATGTTGCTTTTGCTGTTGGACGTAATACACCATACATATATATTGTCGTTAATATTCACTATTTAAATATACTTAAAAATGATTTTTCGGGAAATCAATTGATTATGAGTCGAAGACCGTATGTTCATCATTTGCAAGTTTTGTTGTTTTTCAAAATCAATGATTTCGTTTCAGTCGAAAATATCGTGCTGGTGTTATACTAGGTGGTACTGGAGATATTTACATCAAACCACGTGCACATAGTGAGTTAAAACCGAAGATTTACGATTGAAAAAGATTTTGTGTGTTTTGTTTTCAAGCTGTTCGAACGCCTTTTTCATGTAATTATCACGATGTACCATTGTCGATTTTCGCTGTTCGAGTTCACGCTCATCAATGGGGTTCGTTGTGCTTTGTTTTTCGTCCCCTGCGGTGATGAATGAAAGGTTTTTGTTTGATGTTTAGGACGAGTTAATTCGTTGTATCGAATTCGCGATGGACAAGTGACACAAGTTGCCAAAGGTGATCCTCATTGGGCCCAATCATTCTATCCACTTGCATCACCAATTCACATCGAAAAAGGCGATATTCTCGTCGGTCAATGCGTTTACGATAGCGACGAAGATCGAGTTATCCAAGTCGGGTAAATTTTCTATTTCTTTTTCGATCGATTTCATATTCAATTAAAACAAAATCTGCATCGAATAGTGCAACGCATAAAGATGAAATGTGTAATGTTTACTCAATGTATTCATACGATCCAAAGGAAACTACGAAGATTCCAATGTCATATTGTTGGGGTGACACAGTGCCTCAAGCTTCTCGGTAGATAAAATATGAAATTCGCGTTTTCATCCATTCGTCGTTGATTTCAGTCTGATTCCAGTTGATAGTGTTGTTCCTCCACTTAAACCTGCTGATATGAGTCCGATAAACAACGGACATGATATTCACGCTGAACATGCAATGCAACCAATTCAAGGTAAATCATAAACAAAGAAATTTGATTTTGCTTTTATTAACAAAAAAACTAACTCAACTGAACTCGTCAGATATTAGAAAACCATTTTCACCTGATGATCAATCGTATGAAGATTATGTAGATGAAGTCGAGCATTCACGTTCACGTAATAGAGGACCGGAAAATGCCGATGTGAATAGAATCCTATCACATCTCGGTCTACCTCAATACGAATATGTCGATGCCGATAACTACGATCATCTTCTACCTAAACATTTAACTTACGGCAAAGAGCAAACAGTTAAAATACATAATGGAAAACAGATAACTTGTGAGATATGTTGTTGTTTGAATGTCATTATTTATCATCGATTTGCTTGATTGTCTGCTAGTTTTTTTTTCTTTTGCGTGAAGAATTCTTTTTGAATTTGTTTTTTTTTGTTCTGTAGCAAATGTATATACAAATGTTGACACATGGCCAAATGTTAAAACATTACCGACGCAACTCGGTGAAATCGGTGGAATAGCATTGACAAATAAAAACGATGAACTCGTTGTTTTCTCTCGTGGATCGCGAAAATGGGATTTCAAGTAAAGATTGCCCGAATTCGATTTTTAAATTTACAAAAAAAACAACAAAACTCTTTAGTTTATTCGATGACGTTCGTTTTCGAAATGAACAATACGGTCCAATAAAAGAAGAAGTTCTCCTACATGTCGACACACGTACCGGCGACACGAAGTACAAATGGGGAGCAAATATGTTCTACATGCCACATGGTTTAACCATCGATTCTGAAGGCAATTTTTGGATAACCGATGTAGCGATGCATCAAGTTCTCATGTTCAAACCAAATGATTTAACTCATCCAGCTCTCACCGTTGGAGAATTATTTCAACATGGTTCGGGTCCAAATCAACTCTGTCGGCCAGCTGATGTTGCTGTTATGAAAAACGGCGATTTCTTCGTTGCTGACGGGTAATTCTCTTCGCTGATAAACTTTGATCTATTCTCGAATTGTTTTCTTTTTTCTGATGAAAAGCTATTGCAACAGTCGTATTGTCAAATTCAATCGTAAAGGCGAATATCTCATCGAATGGGGTTCACCACCTTCGGGAAAAGTCGATAGTAAATTGAATTGTTTTTGTTTTCTGTTCGGTGATCAATCGTTTTCGTGATTGTAGAAGATGGTTTTCCGTTGCCAAACGAATGGAATATCGTTCATTCGATAGCTTTAAACGAAGAATCACAAATAATTTGCGGTGCCGATCGAGAAAACTTTCGTATTCAATGTTTTGATTTGAATAGTGGAAAATTTCTACGACAGATTCGAGTTGAAAAAGATCTCAATATTGGTGCTATCTACGCAATTGAATTCGCACCAAATACAAATGGTTCGGATTGGTTCAGAATTCGATCGAAATGAAATAGTTTTTGATATTTTAGGATCGATTCTGTTCGCAGTTACAGGCGGAATGCAAACAGAAACGAAGAAAGTCTATATGATCGATGCGAAAACAGGAGATATTCTCACTTCATTTCAATCAACTCCAGTAAAATCATCGATTTCTGCTTTTGATTTTGAAAATTTCTTTATTTGTATTGAAGAAATTCAATGCTCCACATGATATTACCGTTTCATCGAATGGTCGAGAAGTCTACGTCGGAGAATTAGCATTGTCATACAAAAATGCTTTACATAAATTCGAAATTTCGCAAAAGAAAGGTAATTCGATAAAATAACTTTCGTTTATTCTTACCCGAAGGAAATGATTTCGATTCTCAGAACTCCCAAGTCAAACATTTATTAAACAAATTTACAACAACGATAAAAACTTTCGTGTTTCATTGATCATCATGATCGCTTTTGCGAGTCCCGTTGTTATAGCTGTGATCTTCGGATGTATTCTTCGTATTCGAAATATGCGTAAGACACACATTTGCGTACGAAGAAAACAAAACGAGATTTTATCTTGGATTTCGTAGGTAAACTCGCTCATATGAACGAGTTTTTAAATGATGTTAAAACGGGCGGTGTCAATCGAAATTCAATGTTCGGCAATTGGTTCAATCGACGTCAAGGTTTCGAACGATTAGAACAATGTTCGGACGGAGAAAACGAACTATTCGATACGGGTCTCAACGATGATTCGAATAACAATTCTGCCGATGAAACAATCAATGTTTCAACTAAAACACCGACGGCAACGTTCAATCAAAACAGTATTTCGACAACATTCAAAATGGGAGAAAGTCTTTGAACAGAAATTGACAAGTTTCATATTATACTGGCAAACTCAATTATTTAATCAAAAAATTTTTTTTTCGTTTGTTTTTTTTCTCTGTCTCGTTCTTTCTCACTGAGTTCTCTCAACACAATAATAAAATCTGAATTATTTTTCTTTTTTTCATTATTCTCAAAAAATAAAGACTAAAAGTACATTAAAACATCATAAGAGATACTCGGGTCATCTTCAAGCACATCACTGCTGATTAAAAAAAAAGCAATTTAAACTAAAAATGTTGCTATTTTACTCTAAAATCCTCGTACATGCTTTTTGTTACTTATTACGACTGGGTACTCAGAAATATAGACCAATAAATTTCATCAGTCGAAGAATACCAATGTTAATTGTGATAATTCTTTGCACTATTATTCCATCAATACATTCGAACTATGCCTCAACATTCCAATTTACTTCAACAGGATTCGAATATCAAATGAAAAACACTCGTCAATTGATATCAACGCAAACGGCTAAGACAACAATTCGTTGTGCTGCACTTTGTAATCAACTTGGAAAATGCTTTACAGTTGACTATGATCTTGTATCGAAACGATGTCGATTGTATCAAGGTGATTTAACAACAGGTTCTATTATTTCTTCGTCGTCAACAACATCAGTTGTTGGATTTATCTTTGTATTACCTACATTTTATTCATCAGTGTATAATAAATCATGTGATTTGTGTACCAATGCACGATCTGCGACATGTCCAGCCAGTACAAATCGATGTGATTGTCCAGAATATACTTATTGGAATGGAACAACTTGTGGAATACAATTACAAGAAAATGATCTTTGTCAATACTCAGCTATGTGTCGATCAGATCAAAATCTTGAATGTTCATATGATTGCGTTGGACTTCCTCTTACATGTCAACAATCCTCGTCGTATTCTTACAGTAAGACACGATCTTTCATTCGAGCATTAAACAAAAAACGAAAGAACAAATTCTCTATTTTCGCCTTGTTAGATGCAACATATTCCGTTAAACTTCCCTACGCTGTGACTGTAGCAGGTACATGCAATAACTCAAACGTGACTGAGCAAACAACATTATATAATCAAGCAGGTATAGCAGTAGGCAATAATAATACTCTCTACGTAGGTGACAATGGTAATCGAGTTGTTGCCTTTCCATTAAACAATATCACAGGAAAAACTTTACGATATTTTTCTTCATGGGTTGCTCTTATGACTGTCGATAATTCGACTTCTTATGTCTATGTCACTGTTTTACCAGTACATATAGTTTATATATATCCAACAAATCGAACAATACCACCGAATGGAATAGCAGGATCGGGTTGTAGCACAGATTCGCTCTATTTTCCGTCTGCAGTCACTGTTGATAGTAGCGAAAATGTTTATATTTCAAGTATGTCTTGTCATTGGGTCACAAAATGGGCACCCAACACTACAAATTCGACAATCATAGCCGGAGTAAATAGCGGTGAATTGTACGCACCGTATGGTCTCGCATTAGATGAACTTAATGGGCATTTGTATGTTGCTGATCGTTACAATAATCGTATACAACGATATTCATTAGATGGCAGCAGTATTGGCACAACAGTTGCTGGTGGAAATGGTGCCGGTAGTGGTAGTAATCAATTGAATTCACCTATTGGTATTTATCTGTCGAAACGAGATCGTTCGCTTTATATTGCCGATCGTGAAAACAGTAGAATTCAAAAATGAGGACAAAATGCAACAAAAGGAGTTACGGTATTGGGAAATCCTAGTGGTGTGGCAGGCGCTACACGATTCTTACTTGATCATCCGTATGCAGTTGCGTTTGATGGACAAGAAGAGTATTTATATGTTTCAGATAGTTGGAATAATCGTATTCAACGTGTTCGAATTATTTAAATATAACTATTCTTTATTTCTTTTTCATTTTCTCATTGTTGTCGTTGTATAAAAATAAACAGCGAAATACATATGGTATCATCATTCTATAGTCATGCGTAGACGTTTCTTTCTGATTATCACCTTTGATTGAAAGCAAGAAAATGTGCGGGCCTGAAGTAAATTAACATTTCATTGATACATCGAATGAATATCGAAGTGACATCTATTTTTAAAACTACGAAGATCAGCTACAAGTATTTGTCTGAAAACAATGATACATAGACTGGATCGACGGTTGCGGTGAAGAAGTAACAGTAGTACTGGTTGTATCTATGATTTCAAAGGCAGAAATGGACTATATATCTGCAAGGAATGACGTCGACATGAACTGATTTCTCTCTCTTTTTTGTTCTTCGTACTATATAAACTAGTAAATCTCTGCTGACTAGGCACACATTTCATTCATTTTGAAATTCGATTCGATCATGTTTCCCTCGAAGTAAGACGAAAATTCTTTCTATTATGTCGAATTTTCTTTTCTTAAAATTAGTCCTCGATTGTGCTTCCTAATTGTATTTGTCATTTCAATTAATTTAATACTATCAATTCACTCCGAACATATTGATGGTCATACAGACCGAATGTATGTACATTCTTTTTCTTTCGTTTTCTACTAAATTTTCATTGATATTTAGCGAAATTTTTACTCGTCCAAAACGGCAATCTGACATAGTTAATAGTCTTCAACATCCAGCAATTAATCCTCCACCCAAACAATTCGTTGCTGGAGGGTAATCAAACATTTGTTCATAAGAACTGTTTTAAGTTTAACATATTGATTTTGAAATATTCAGTTCATGTTCATACAAATCTTTAACTGGAACTTGTATACCCGATGCTCACTACCGATCGTTCGATGGCTCTTGTAATAATCTAATGAATCCTTGGTGGGGAACACCAAATATTCCATACGAACGATTAGTAACACCTACTTATGCTGATGGTAGAAATAAAAGTATTCGATCTTAGTTGTTCGATTTATGTTTTCGATTTCAGGTGTATTTCTTCCGCGAAATCAATCTGTAACTGGACAATCATTGCCAACACCTCGTGAAGTCTCGAATGCTTGCGCGAGTGAAGTCGGCGTCAATAGTGAACGTTCAGTGAACTCATTTTTTACTTCATTTGGTCAATTTATTGATCATGATTTAACTAATTCAGCTAGCGGTCGAGATGATCAAGGCAATCAAATCAATTGTCAATGTCAAGTGTCCAATCCATTTTGTTTGAATATTCCAACGCCTGACGTACCTGATCAATTATGTATGCTTATTCCGCGTTCGAGTGCGTCTTTTCAACGAGAACCAGGTTGTCAATTGACCGTCCGACAACAAGTGAATCAAGTCAATTCATATTTGGATATGTCCGCTGTCTATGGAGATAATAAAGCTCGAGCTGATGAACTCCGAACATTTTTCAAAGGTTTCGAATTTTGAAAATGAATTTTCTCATTTGAAAAGTTTGTAAAATCTAGGTCAACTCAAAACTACTTCGAATAATTTACCACCTCAAGCTTCTGCAGGAGGAAACGAACAAAAATTCTGTCGTAGTTCTCAAGCTGGTCGTGGCTGTTTCTTCTGTGGTAAAATTTTGCCGAATAAAAACAACAAATAACTTGTCAATATTTTCTCGAAAGGCGATTCACGTTCGAATGAAAACATTGGTTTGACATGTATTCACACGCTATTTCTCCGTTTACACAATAAATTAGCTTTGGAATTGTCAGAAATCAATACACACTGGACAGATGACACAATCTATCACGAAACACGTCGAATTTTAAATGGTATTTTTCAACATATTGTCTACGATGAATTTCTTCCGTTAGCTGTCGGTCGATCACATGCAAATCTCGGACCCTATCAATACGATCCATCGGTAAGAATGAAAAAAAAACACACACACACAAATTAATAATATTTCGGTTGAATATGAGTAATGAAACGTGAAAAACAATCGCTGACGATACATGTTAATTCGCTGAAAATGATTTGAGAATATTTAAGATGAAGTTTTTGATCGGATGTTGAGAGAAGAGTTGTGAAATTGTACCAGGATATCGAATCGATTTGACTGTGTTCACTGAAGAAGAAGAAAGAACGCGTTCGACTTTCGAAAGAAAACAATTCGATTTACGTACATAAATGAGCATTGAATAGTGACGAATGTCTCGTTATTGTGATGAGCAGAGAGACGAACGATGTAGAATTGTTCTTCGAAAATCGGTCGAAGATGAACCGTAGTTAAACCAGATCGATCGCCGTAATCGAGAACAAGTTCGTAGAAATAGGCCGACGAATTTTTCCGAAATGAAACATAATCAACAATCTCGTTGATAGTTCCAAATGGAATTCGAATCGTTTTCTTCTCGTTCATTTCGAATAACTCAACATGATAAAAATTTTGAATTTGAAAAACAATCTTCTTCGGTGAAAATTCTTCATCAAATAACCACGATTGAATCTCCATTTGACCTTCATTCTTCTCATAATCACAAATCCAATTCAACGAAAACTGTTTTCGATTGATTAAAATCGCTTCGTACATTTTCTCATTGACATCCAAACAAACAACGTGATATCTCCGACTCAGTTCAATGACGGGCAAATCTCGATTGAATTCGTTCGTTTTCGAATTCCAATTCCATTGATAGATTTGTCCGGTTTGATTATCGACGAGAGTCCAACCGTAGGCTTCAATTGGACAGAAATAATCAGTAGCAAAAACAGATGAAATCATTGTCAACAATAGAACAAACATTTGCATTTTTATTTTTATCTTAGCGCTACTTTCTGCTTTTGCTTTTTGATCATAGGTTAATCCAACAATTGTAAATGAATTCGCAACGGCAGCCTATCGTTTTGGACATTCGTTAGTCAATGGTTTTTTTCGACGTTTTAATAATCAACATCAATTAATCGAAGAAATATCGTTAACTCAACTTCTTTTCCGTCCAACGGAAGCGTATAATGAACAAATGGGCGGTCTCGATACGTTGATCTTTGGACTTTTATTAACACCAGCATCGAAATTCGATTCAATGATCAACGATGTGTTGAGAAATCATTTATTCGAAGCTGATACAGTTAATCCTCAAGGTATGCATCGGCTATTTCCACTAAGATTTACTGAAATCGAAAGCTTTTTATTTTAGCACAAACAAAACGATTTGATTTAGTGTCAATTAATATTAATCGAGGACGAGATCACGGCTTACCGAGTAAAATTCAGCAAAAAGAAAAAGACTGTATCGAATAATTATGAAAATAATATTTAGCCTATAATTCAATGAGACAATTCTGCGGTATGCCTCGAGCAACATCATTTGCTGATCTTCAAAGTACAATGGAAGCTACGTCTATTCAACGATTAGCTTCAGTTTACGCGTAAGATTGATTTTGTTTTTTTTTCGAAAATACTTTGTTGATTAATGAATCTGTTTAGTGATGTTGACGATATTGATTTGTATGTTGGTGGTATTTCGGAACGATCTGTACCCGATGGAGTTGTTGGTCCAACGTTTTCTTGTATCATTTCCGGTCAATTTACCGACATTCGTCGTGGTGATCGATTCTTTTATGAAAATCAAGAAGCATCTCATCGATTTACGCCAGGTATTCAATCAGAAAATAAAAATCAATGACTGATAAAAATTCTCTTTTTTTTTCTCGTCGAATAGATCAATTACGCGAAATTAATCGAATGACATTATCACATGTGCTTTGTCAAACCGTTGATGGTATTACTGAAGTACAAACAGACGCTTTTCAAGTCGCTAATTCGGCTGGGTAAAACTTAACAAAGCAAAAAGCAATATTCATTCAAAGATTTGTTTCTTGTTTTTAGTAACAGACATGTTTCTTGTTCATCGTTTCCAACGATCAATTTACTTTTCTGGAAAGAATAATACTTTTAATTTGATTCTTTTTTAGCCTTTAAATCCGTTTCTTTCTTTTTCTTTTGTTACATCGTTTAATTGGATTATAATAAATAAAAATTCTCCGTTAAGCACATTTGATCAAAATTCCTGTGTAATTTTGCTTTTTACTTATTCATCATGAATAATTAATCAATATGTACATTCGTGAGTACATTCCGCAAAAGAAATAGGTCGTCGTCGTTTATTTGTCGTAAATGTATAACGACGAAGGACTGAATACGATTGACGTCATATTGAAAACTTTTGTTTGTCTACGGATGCATTCGAAAAGCACAAAAGACAAATAAATTTCACCGATTTCAAGTAGTTAATGTATATCTTTTTTTTTAAATATTTGATTACTTCCTTCCTTCTTATATTTCAGCAGATGAATTTGATAATATGTAATGTATTCGAGTCGTTGAGGGTGAACAGACATGTTTGCTTACTCGGAACTAATCAAAACAAGTAGTGTTAGTGATGACCGAGTTGTGTGCTTCATTTTTTCTTCTTCTTTTACTTTAAGATGATGCCAACTAACAAGAGTGTACTACTTGTTTGTTTTATTACATTGATTTTAGTTTTAAGTATAACTTATGTTACTTTTAATGATAACACCAAAAAAACTATTGAAATGAATGCTATTCTTATACAATCATCGGTTAATAAAAAAGTAATTAATATCGATAAGAATACGAGTATTCGATCATCGCAAGATTTTATTCGGAAACATACTTATCAAACTGAAAAATTCATTGATGCTCATTGGTTACGATTGATCAAACATTATATTCCCCTACCACTTGAATCTGGTTACGGTTCACATAAACTTGCTTTACTTGCTGCAAGTATTCTAACAAGTCAAACTGGTGGACCATCAATGGAAATGGGCTGTGGTTATCATTCAACTCTTCTTCTTCATCAAATTCTTGTCAACGAACAAAAACGATATCTTCTTTCGACAGATACCGATCAAGAATGGTTACAAAGATTTGAAAATAATATGACATCGAATCTTCACGAATTTCGTCATATTAAACAAACATCGGATTGGGATGAAATCGGAAATGATCGATCACGATGGTCGATTATTTTTGTTGATCATAAACCAGGCGAAAGAAGAGTTGTTGATATCATTCGACTAGCAGATGTAACTGATCTCATGATCATTCACGATACAGAAACAGATTCGTACAACTATGAACAAGGATTATCGCAATTTCCCTATCGATATCGATATAAATACTTATCAACACATACGGATGTTGTTAGTAAATCGAATCAAACATTATTTGAAAATGTTCGATATTTACTTGAATTAACCATCAAAATGCAAATACCTGTCGAATAATTTCGGAAAAAAAGTCTTGTTTCTTTATTTAATAAAATGAAAAAGCGAAAAAAAAATGTAAAATGTTTGTTTTTAAAAGTTTAAACAGCATTGATACTCTTTTCTATTGGCACCCAATCGCAATGACCAGCCATAGGTAAAAGCCAATTTTGACTTGGATGTAAACCAGTAAAACTATGAGGAAAACCCAATTGAAAATCGTACGCACTTTCGATTTGTTTGATTTCTTCACTAGTCAATCGTATTTTCAACGCATTGATAGCATCTTGTAAATGTTCTAATTTTCGAATGCCAACAATCGGAAAAATATACGGTTGTTTAGCAATAACATAAGCCAAAGCAATTTGTGCAAGTGGAACATTCTTGGCTTTTCCGATTTGTTCCAAAGCAGCAGTTACTGCGATTTCTTCTTTACTTGGACCTAAATCGATTGAATTTAAGATTCAATAAAAAAAAACCTAACGAGAGATTTTATTTTAATTACCTCCAACAGCTCTAATATGTGTTCGTCCTTTGTCACCTTGTTTTGCCATTTCATCGATTTGTTCTTGTGTTTTGAATTTTCCTTGTCCTAAAGCTCCCCAAGGTGCAAAAGCCATGCCTTCATCTTTAATCATAGGCAGAATATCTCGTTCACAATCTCTGATCGCAGCATTATACAATCCTTGATAAACTGAAAATTGACGAAGACCATGATCTCGTGCATATTGATTTGCTTTGGCAACAACCCATGCAGGTGTATCACTGACGCCTAAATAAAGAACTTTGCCAGCTTTGACTAAATGATCAAGTGATTGCATAAGTTCAGGAATTGAACATGTATAATCCCACCAATGAACATAGAGAAGATCAATGTAATCGGTTTGAAGTTTTTTCAATGATGCATTGACACTTTCATGTAGAGATTTAGCTGAATTGCCCGAAAAATTCACATGAATCGGTTCTTTCTCCCAATCAGTTCGATAGATCGTCGTGAATTTCGTTGCAATAACCATTTGACCTCGATTCTTTCGTTTTTGCATCCATTCTCCAATGAGAATTTCACTTTCTTCGTTTTGATAATTATTTGCTGTATCAATAAAATTGCCTCCAGCTTCAAAGAACGTATCGAGAATTTTAAATGAATTTTCTTTTGAATTCGTTCCAATGAATTCATTCCAAGCATCACCAATCGACATTCCACCTAAACATAATGGCGACACACGAACAGCTGCTGTCGGTGAGAGAATACGATATCGTGCCAATAAAGTCGCTGGTTCCGGTGCTGGTTGAAAAACTTTCGACATTTTTCTGTTTGTTTTTTTCGAAATAAAAGCAAGTATAAAAAGAAAGTTGAATATCTAACTGACGTATCGTACGTGCTTTTATACCCCTGGCAAAAGCAACGAATCGAACTTTTAGTTCGTTCTGTATGTTTCTACTTTCACCTCCTATCGCTGCTTTTTAGTTCACATATGACTCATTCGTATGTTTCTACTTTGACTTGTCGGTTTTTTTTTCTCGGGTTCTTACGCATACAATCTTTGTAAAGAAGAAAAGAAATGTTCTCATGCACAAATAGAATAATGACAAAGCAGTTTTTTTGGAAGTTTTAACCCTTTACACTTTCATCAACAACAGAAACAATATAAGTTGAGTTAACAGTCTCGAATACGTATGTTTTTACAATATTGTATTTTAATCCGAAGCCAAGAGCTATGCCAAATCCAATGCTAATAATAAGAATAATTAATGTAACCACCATCGATGTAAACAAACAGCCAACAGTAAGAAATTGTTCATCACCGAAAAAGTTCGGAAAATGTCGTCGAAGAAAATTCGAAATACGATCGAGAAATCGTTGAATTGCATTGATAATTCTCGACGTTAGAATTTTAGATCTTGATGGTTCCAATGGCTTTGGCGATGACAAATGATTATATCCTTGAAAGTTCATCTGCTGTTGTAATTGTCTCGGAATGAAACCTTTTTCAGAGGGACGATTTTGATAATCTACTGCACCAAACGTACTTGGCAAGACATACGGCATCGTAGGATAGTTCATTTTGACGATCGACAGTCGAGAGAGCTCGAATGTTTGAAACTGGTTCAATTCAAACGAAATTTATACTCATGTAGAAATAATTAAACGCTATTACATCACAACTATCAAATGAACACGAGAAATCATTGATGTGTTCGATTCAATTTTACGGGGTTTTTTTTTCGATGCTGCTCTTGGCTGAAATCGAAGCCAATGAAGAAAAGAATAAAACATGATGATATGTTTACAGAAAAGAGAACGAGGAAAACTTTTATCTTTCTAACATATTGTCACATGTTCGATTGAATCGTTTATCATGATTAAGAATCAACAAGACGAAACATTAAAACGATTTCAGGTTTTTTGACTTCACCATGTTTTTTTTTTGTTTCTATTCGAATGAAATCGTTTAGTCTCGAACAGCAATCTTCAATTCGAATGAATGCATTCAAATTCTCGAACAATTTCGATGGAATTGTTTGGTAAATCAACGCATCTTCTTCATTTACATTTGTAAAAATCGACAAACAATTCTAGGAAGCAATTAACTATGTCCTTGAAAATGTCAATTTAAACGAAAGGAAAACTTTATCATTCGATCAACCATTGAGTGAATATGCGAAACGAAAGTCTTTTCGATTTCAATTCAATTTTCTTTCAGTTTCAAATGAACATTTAAATGAAGTCGAAAGTATTCGGCAGTTCGAACGAGCTTTTCAAAATCGTTATTCAAATGTAAATCGTTGGCCTGTTTGGTTTAAATCTTCACTAGAAAATCTAATTAATCAATCGGTAAATTTCAATCGAATCGATTCTCACGATTTCGAATTCGCTTTGTTTTCTTGATTTAGCACGGTCCATTTGCAATTTTTCTCAATCATGATAAATCAAAATTTTCTTCGAAATTCTCTCATCGAATTCTTTGTTCACCGGTCATTTTAAATCTTCTATCAAGCTACAAATGCAATATTTGGCCATGGGATGTAACATATCCATCGAACATGCAACGGTATGATTTTAAATTTAATTTTTCATTATTTTTTTCTTTTTTCACAGACTTTTGGAAAGAAGTGGCCGAGCTCGAGATGTTCTTGTTGAATGTCTTTGTAATTTCAGTGATGTTGATAATTATCCATTATTATTAATGGTTACTCGTCAAAAAGATCGAGTTATTCTCGTTGATTTTATTCGTGGGAATAGTTCATTCGATGAAACACGTTCGTGTCTCGAACGAACATTGAATCCTGTTTTTGATGAATCGATTCGTCTTTCGAATGAATCGATTTCAGCAGGCTGGATCGGTGGACGAACTGCAGGCAACATTCGTCGTCGTCCTTCGTTTGTTACCAGTGAGATTTTGTTTTGCACAGGAAACAAAAACGTTGTTCGATTTCTTAGCCTTTCGTTTGAATCGATTGGTTCGAGCGTCACATCGACCTCGTTACATTTCATTCTACGAACCGAAAGTCAACACGCCAGAAGTTATCGTGACTACGAAAGACGCACAACAATGGGCGATGGAAAAACATCGTCACAAAGATTTCTGCTCGCCTATTCCATCGTTATCAATTTCGAATAAAGAACAATATCCATTTATTCACATGTCTCCACGTCGTGCTGGATGTGAGATTATTTCAAATTTTGTTTTATCTTTTTTACGTTTCTGTTTGAAACTTTTCTAGGGGCTCCAATGTTTAAACACTGACGTTTTGTTGTTGATATTTTCAATGAAGATATTCTATTTTTGTTACAGTTATTGTTTTCTATTGAACTTTCTACATATCTATCTGTTCTATTATCTGAATAAAAAAAAAAGAGGATATATTTTTAATTGTTCTGTTTGTCTCCAATTAATTGGCTCAATTAAACACAACCGTACGCATAAGCCATAGCTCATTAGATTAAACAGAGAAATGATAATTAATCGAGATTCTATATAAGAATGTGTACGTTCAGTTTTTTGTTTCGTCTGATTTATTAATATGACAGAAACAAAATTAAAAACACGAGAATTACTTACAAATCGACAACGTTCGATTCTTATAACGTTCTACAATCGAAATCCATATCCATCGTCAAGTGAACGTCATCAACTTGTTCAATTAACTAATCGAACACCGAAACAAATTCAAGATTGGTTCGCTAATCGTCGAGTAAGTTCGACTTGAACAATTTCTTCTCTTCATCTTCGTTTATTTATTTTCTAGCGAAATGATCCAAAATTAATTCCTGGAAAACCAGTTTCAGTTTCATCACCATCACCACCTCCTCCTCCTTCAGTAAGCTTCGTTTTCATCCTAGTTTTTAATCTATTTCGATTATTTTTAGACAATCGATACAAATTATTGTTATTACGAACCACCACCACCAACAACAATTTGTCAAAACTGCGGTTTACCTCAATTGTATCCAAATTATTATTCATATTTTCAATCATAAACTGATTTGTTTTGTTTTTTTTTATTTTGAATAATAAATAAATTATTGAATAAAAAAAATCAAACGATTTAATTTGAAAAGAAAGAAAAAAAAACGAACTAGTTTCATGTCCTGGGAGTTAGTTCTAACGGACAAATAATAGTTCAACTTCCATCTCCGGTAATGATCGACACGTTCTATTCGTTAGATACATACGTATACAAGTCTTTTCTTTCGACTCGACATAAAGAAAACACATGTTTACTTCTTTCTTTTTTGTTCTCCCTTCTTCTCGAACATAAGTAGACATTGGTTCGAACATTATTTCACCATTTTATAAATCGAAACAGTAGATATTTTAGTAATGATGATGATGATATCGACTCCGTCCTCATCGTTTTATGATGTAAGTCTTTGAATTGATCGATAGAAGAAGAAGAAAAAAACACGCAATTCCTGTTCGATTGAATTTCTTTAGTATTTAACTGCAGACAATTTTTTATTTAAATCCGAATCATTTTCACCAATCCAAACAAATGAAGAACATTTAGAAGAATATTTTGATAATATTAATAATAATTCAAATAGAAATAATAATAGAAATTCGACTGTTAAAAGACCGATGAATGCATTCTTATTATGGGCTCGAGGTGAACGAAAACGTTTGTCAAGTGATGGTTACGGTGTTAGTCAAACATCGTTAAGTAAACTCTTAGGTGAAACATGGCGGTAAGAGAAAGTAAATATGAGACATCGTTTTGCAAGATGAGCAAAACAATTGCTTTAGACATATGCCCGTCGACGAGAAGCAGCCATTTTTGGATATGGCGGAAACATTAAAAAGACAACATCAAATCGATCATCCTGACTATAGATTCAAGCCAAAACAACGCTCGACGACGGCTAATAAAACAATAGCGAAAAAGCATCATTCACCTTTGCGTATGTTCGCTTGCATTTGCATCTATATATACACCGATTAGCATTTTTCATTTCACATTCAATAGCTCAACGACGATTATCAACTATGTTTTCATCATCATTCTTCTCGGAATCTCAGCAACAACAACAAACAACAGCAGCATCGTCTGCTTGTACTTCGAGCATCTCATCTCATTCTATTCAACCAGCAGTTCTAGCGATGTGTCAAGCAATAATTCCAACAACATCGTCATCATCATCTTCGGATATTAACAATGAATGGTTCTACAAACTTATTAATCAACCTCAATCGGTGATTGTTGCACCTTTGCCACGTTTACAAACATCGACAATTTCATCACGTCGAGCTGTTCGAATACAAATTATTAACAAACATGATGAAATTACTTTGCCTCCACCATCATTATTATCGATGACACCATCACCATTATCGTCAACATCATCGTCAATGCCCATCGATGATTCAACACCAACATTAGTCGAATATCTCACAAATAATTCGACGAATTTTACAATGCAATCCACTCAACAAGGATTTTCATCAATTATCGATGAGATAGTTGGTAAGTTTCTCGTTTTGTTTTCTCATTCCATTTCAAATTTTTTGATTTTAGAATATGAAATGTTACAAGATACATCAAATCATCATTTAATGGATCTCGATCAACCTTATGACGGCAACGGTTGGATCGATACACCTTTGTCTAATTTCGGCACGAACTCTGCTGATCCAAATGCAACATCATCTTATTCAACGTACGATTTCTTATGTCTTTAACAGTTCACAGTAACACCAGTAAACTATTTTCTTCTTCTTCTCTCGTCTTGTTTGTTTTTCTTCGTTTGTTTTACTCTTGTGTTAATACGAAAGTGAACCTATGCGCGTGCCATTCGAAGCTTGATATTTTTTTTTCTTGTGATGTTCTTATTCTTCGTTTTTCTTATTCTTGTGTTTTGGTTCATGTATATCAGTGCATGCTGTACAACAGAAAACATTTGACTCAAATGAAATTAGATAACATTCTTATGTACTCTTATAAAAATGGTTAGTTTTTTTTATTTATTAATAAACACATTCCGGATGGTTCTTCTGACAAAAAAAGCAAAGAACCGTCCTTTTTATCCAAGATAAATGTTTTCTTATTTGCTTTTCCAACTCAATTAAAGTTGCAAGAAGGACTACTGACATAAGATAGCGTCATCTAGCAAGAGTTTTCCTCAAGTCATAAAGCTCGTCTCGGTACATATTTACAATAAACATAACTACAACGATGTTTCTCTTACGACGTTTCATTCTCATGCCAATTTTACTTATTTTTCGACCTTTAATCACAAGTACAATCGATTCAACAAGTTTAAAACTTGGAATTGTCGATTTAATCTTATCCGAACATAAATATATGCGAGATGAATACGAACATTTCAAATCACTTGATGATAATGCAGAACTTGATCACCGTGTTCGACAATGGATCAGTTATATTGCTTTGCATGGACATAAAGAAGAAATTGCTTTCTATCCCGAAGTCGAACATTATTTCGATGACGAGAAAAAACGAGGTCATCATCTCATCTCACATGGAATCAAAGAACATCGACAACTTGAAACTGAGTTAAAGAAATTAGCCGATCAACCGCAAGTTCAATGGAAACAAATACGTAGAGCTGTTGAGAAATTAAGTACGACTAATTTTCATCTTATACTCTTTGTTTTCAATTTCAAACTTGGCCTCTCATTGTAGTGCATCATTTAAAAGAAGAAGAATCCGACATTCTTGAACCACTTCGATCGAAAATCGATCCGGATTTTCAATTTGAACTTGCAAAACAATTCGAAGATGCCAGTCGATTAGCCTCTGAACGACCTCATCCTGAACTATCGAAAAAACCCGAAAAAGCTCCTCAAGAAAACATCGAAGTTGCTCGAGCCGAAAAACAACAAGAACTTTGAATTGATTTTTTTGATAATTTATTTTTTTACACAATAGTTATACATATAAAAAAAAACAATTATTGATTTGCTGAGTAATGATCGTTGCTAGGATAGTTGAAATTTATCGTCGAAGCCGATGGATAAGTCAAATACGATGATTCATACGAAATCAAACCATAACCGGTATTGTAACGATTGGTATTATCGTAATCGGTCATCGGATGTGCAGCAAACGATTGATAATACGGATTGTACATATCTAAAAGCAAGTCAATTAAGGATTACGAATATCGAGAAAGAGACATACTCGGATAGGAAAATTGATCAGTCGATTGGATTGATGGATTGGTGTAAATTGCATTGTAATCATTGCCGAGATTAACATTCGTCGATGTTGATTCCAAATAATAATTAGCAGGGACATAATTTTCTTTCGAACTACAAGCACTATTCTCGTTTTCTTCATCATCATCATCAACAACTCGATTATTTGCCGGATATTGATTTGTAAATAATTGTTGTGTTTGAAAGGCTGACATAAATGTTGCCGATGGTGACGAACAGGGTGATGAAGTCATCGGTGGATGATAATCACTTTGAACGCTGATATCATTCGGTGATGTTGATGAGGGTGACGATGAAGATTTGCTGGTATTTGGTGTTGAATACGGATGATGACGAGCATCTAAATGAGAGAAATTATTGAAGAATTAAAATTTGGGCAATGATTGATGTTACTTTTAGTTTTTCGTTTTGGTTGATAACGATATTCGGGATGATCACGTTTGTGTTGTTCACGAATACGTTCGGCTTCTTCAACAAATGGTCGACGTTGTTCAGGAGGCAACGATTTCCATAATTTGCCCAATGTTTTACTTAATTGTGCGTTATTAACAACAGATAAATTCGTTGTTAGATTCTTTCGAGCTGCTTGTGCCCAAACCATGAATGCATTCATCGGTCTTTTGACATGAATCGGTTTCATAGGTCTCGGTTGTTTTTGTTCTAATTCAGCCCAATCTAATTGACCCAAAGCTGATGTAACAATATTCGAAAGAACGAAATTCTACAAAATCAAATTCTCCTTTTTGAAAACAACGGTTCATTTCCTGTGATTCTAATCTTACCGAAGTATCATGTTGACTTGCTGATGATGACATTTTCAATGAAATGAATTCGTTTCGTTGTTTGAAATGTTAAATTTCAAATGAATGAATGAAATAACTTATCTGTTGATGACTTCTAATAAATGGGTCCATTTCTCTCTCTTCTTCTTCTTTCTCTCTCTCTCTCTTGTTAATTTTTTTCGTTTTATTGGATCATCAACATTCGAATTGGCCAATAGGATTCGATAATATTTCGTATATTGTAATCAAATTACAATTATCAACGACGAGATTAATTGAACAAGTGAATAAAAATATGATCTCACAAATTCCACAATTGTGTAGATCAAACTTTTACCCAATTGTTCGAAAGTTTTTCAGTTTTGCTTAGCACAAATCGTAGTTTTTTTTCTCTCTTTCATTCAGTACAAAAGATAAAAGATTCGATTAGTTAACACACGATTGTAAAATATTTTATTTCCGATCAATGAACACAGTGAAGATAAGCCGACATTGATCAATCAGAATCCTGTGGTGGTGCTGATTGTTACAACAATCAAGTGCTAAATAGTTGAAGATCATCTTTCGAAATCCGTGGTTTTCTGTCAAACGGAAAATCGACACCGTAACAAGAAAAATATTTCACCTAGAATAACACAATATCATCGCATGACTACAGTCCGTGTTTTACGGTGTTTATATGTGACATTCGAGCTAACTTAATACATGCTGTTTTGCATAGATAAATAATACGGTTATCAAAAAAAAATGTTTGACTAATAGGCATTCGTTCACATTGTCGGTAGAAAAAGAAAAACATGTCGAACAATTGAACAGATTCATGAGATCGTCGTTTTGCTTGGGTAATGTCGAACGAGGGAACAAAATAAAAAAAAAGAACTCCTGGGGCAGATTTTTGATTTGATTCGAATTGAAGAGGAAATAAGTGGTCATTAAACAACGATTGGAGAAATGATATCAGAAAAGATGAAACATCAGATATGAGAAGAAGAAGAAAAACGGAAGCGTAGATGTCAAGTGGAATTTTATATTCGCACAGCAAGAATTTTACTGATTGATTGAAGAAATAAATGTGCAGTTGATTCTGTCTTACTTTGATTTGATTTGTTTTTTTATGAAATGTAGTTATTCACATATATTTAAGGTTTAAATAGGATTTCGTTTTAGTTGTCTTACATTGAGTTTGTTCTCTGAATAAGAACTGATAAGATGTGTATTGATGATGATATCGAGAATAAAAATGGACAATGATGGATGAGTAAATGTATTTTATTCGAGAGAGAATAGATAAGACATGTCTGCATTTTTTGTTTGAGAGTATGATTCTACTACTATATACAGATGGCGTTAGTTCATGACGCGATGATGATCGTTTTAGAAAAACGAATTCGATAGGTTTGTTTGGTTTTGTAATACCAATCGAGAGAAGAGAGAGTTATAAAATATGTTTGTGAAGACTAATGTAGGCGTTCAAATGCCACGTTTAATCTATGGGACCGCTTGGAAAAAAGAAGCAACCACTGGACTTGTTGTTAAAGCGATATTAAATGGTTTTCGTGGTATTGATACTGCTTGTCAACCGAAACATTATCGGTACTTGAGTCGAATTGAATCATTTTGAATATTGATTTTAATTTCAGTGAAGATCTTGTTGGAGAAGCTTTAGTCGAACTTGAAACTAAACATAATATTCATCGTCAAGATTTATTTATTCAAACCAAATTCACGCCAATCAATGGACAAGATCGATCGAAACCGTTACCCTACGATCCTTGTGCATCACTTATCGAACAAGTTCAACAATCATTCGCAACTTCGTTGAAAAATCTGCGTACAAATTATGTTGATTCATTAGTTCTTCACAGTCCATTGAGCACACATGAGCTGACAATGGAAGTCTATCGAGTTTTTGAAAAATTCGTCGACGATGGTCGAGTTAAACAATTAGGAATTAGTAATTTATATGATTACAATCGTTTAAAACAATTGTACAACGATGCTCGACATAAACCATCGGTGATTCAGAATCGTTTCTATGCCGATACAAATTTCGATTGTGAAATTCGACGATTTTGTCGGGAAAAAAATATTTTCTATCAAAGTTTTTGGACATTAACAGGTCAGAACACAAACCAAAAGAGATTTCTTTCGAAATTAATTTTATTGATTTATTTTTCTAGCAAATCCACAAATTCTCGGACATCCATTTGTTCAAAAATTAGCACAAGAACGTCATGGTACGCCCGCTCAAATATTCTTTCGTTTCCTATTAGACATCGGTTTAACACCGTTAACTGGCACAACAAATGAAACACATATGAAAGATGATCTACAAGTTCTACAATGGCCATCATTGGATAATGATTCCATTGACAAATTTAAAAAACTTGTTCATGATTAAGAGACAACAAAAGAAAAATTATCTGATTTTGAATATATTTTTTTTATTTAAATAAACGTGAACATTATTTTTAAAAACAAAGCAGAAAAATGTCGAAAAACGACTGTCTTTTGAATAAATTTTCGCGGATATATCATCAAAGCAGACACATATACAAATGTGTAGTAGTTGGCAGTTGGTTCGAATGCATTGTAATAATAACATGGCGATATCGAATATTCGAGAATAGATTATTAATTCTAGTCTACGCCAATTCATGATTGAATCATCATTGAAGTATTTTTTTCTTGTTTGAAGAAATTGTTTTTTTTTCTTTTTTAAGAAGTTCCGGGTTCCGTACAATCGCTGTTGTATCGATTGTTTGTTTTTTTTTGTTTTACCCATTTGGTTTATCAGGAGGTTTTTGTACGTCCTGTCCGCCGTTCGAACCAGAGCTGCTTGATGTAACGTTAATAACTTCGTATGGTTGAGCCATGAGAAGATTTAGACGAGTTGTATTTATCAAATTCGTAGTAAAATATTGTTGAGTTAATGCAGATTTAATTGTAGGCTTGACTTCATGAATGAAGTTGTAAGTCTTGTCGACCATATTAGTAAAGAACTGAGTAAAAGAGAACACTTGTGAATGCAAGTTAAAAGTCAATTGAGTAAGTGTGGCCAAGTTGTATGTAAATGTAGAAATGACTGTAAATGACTAACTACCCGAGTATTTATACCCCCACTATTTCCTGCTACGGAAATTGCGTAATAACACGAGACGAGTATGATGTGCGCGTGGACTTTCGTAATGACGTGTGTAGAAAAAGAAATGAATGAATGGCTGGCTGACTTACTGCGTGGCAATACGCCAACGGCAGAATGGGAAGAAAAAAACTTCATACCAGACATATTTGATGAATCATTAGCGTAGACGAAACATCCACTCGCTACTTGTTGAGTGCATTGATAAGGGAAATAGCCAAGCATTTGTATCCCATTCGTTGTTATCGGTTTGGGTTAGAAAACGAGTGGGAAAAATAGTTAATCATTGGATTTCTCCCAGTGCAAGTACGATAAGAAAAAGGGAGAGAAAAACGAACTTTTTTTTTGTGTTCTGTACATGTGATAAATGTGACTGTTATGAAAAGACATCTGATTCAACCTTATGACATTCTTTTAATGTTCGAGATCTTTCAGAGAAGAATTGCGTCATACGATGAAAAATAAAACGCCCACTGTTGTTAAACACAAACAACTCAACTGACATACATAGAAACCAAAGAATTCAGGTAGAATATATACGATGATTCTGTCGTAATCACAATCGTATTACGTAACGTTCTGGAAGCAATGACTCATCATATCAGTGACGTCAGTAAAATTGATATCGTGTTCACTCACGCATAGAAAAAGTTATTTTTCATGGTCGAAAGATTTCGGTATATTGAATCATTTGACAACAAAATCAAAAAAAAATGAGTCAAACAAACACGAATAAAAACGAACCAAAACCCCCAGCTGATTTGCCACTACTCCGGATGTTACATCCAACATCTGGACGAAATAATTACAATCCTATTTCAAATCAAGTACCACCACTAGGACAATCTTCGATTGATCCTCAACAAGCAGCAATCCTTCAATGGCAAACTCAACGTGCTATTGCTACTGCTGCTGCTTCTCCTTCTAGATTCAACGCATTTCCATATCAGAATTCTTTCATGCCGCAATATTCACCCTATATGTATGGCATTTATCAACCATATTCATACTATCAAAGAAGATAGAACTCGAACTCTTTATTTATTCATGTCATTTCGAAGTATTTCAATATATTCCGGTCGAATAAAACTCGCATGTTTTCGTTTCGCATCAAAATATCGAATAATTCCATCGCATCCATTCGAATCGCCATAAGGACCATCGAATAGAACACCGATAAATTCATCATAAATACCACGAAGAATGCCAATGTAAACTATTTCACCATATTTTCTATTTGTCATTGGTTCATTGACTGAAATCTGCATTCCTATTTCTAATTCTTTTAATTTCAAACGATTGATTTCGCGTAATTGTTGTTTTCTTTGTTGATTATTATTATTATTATTCGAAGATTGAGTCTCTCTGTACTTTCCAAGTTTATGATTTTGTAAATAATCTCTTAATGTACCTTTACGTTGAGCATAGACTTCGTCAGACATTCGATATTTTTCTGGTAATTTATTGACATCATCGATATCATCTGACGGCCGATGTGAATCGATCGATATTGTATCCTTTTCATGTAAATTCTCGATTTTACACATGAGATCTTGATCTCGATCGATTGTTAATTCTTGAGAATGTAATAAAATAATCAAATTTTCTATTGAAATATCAAGTAATTGTTCAATAAACGAACGAAAATCTCCTAAACTCCATTCGCATATAGGAAATCGACGTTTACAATGAAATGATTTGAGTTTACATTCGATTTTTAGAACAATCTCATTACTCATCGTCCACTTCTCAATCGATAATCAAACAAACAAGACTTCGCGCGATTTCGAACACAAACGTTTATTTCAAAATTTAAAAAATCAAAGGATACACTTCATTTTTCGTACGTTTCTGTCGATATTCTTCCGGTACATACAAATAATTGACAGTCGCATTTGGTCGAACATTTTCATGAACATGGTGATGACACTGACATTGACAACATTCGAACGAAGTTGGAATTGAATTCCAACCAGTTACATCAAAATTCGAAATATTCATTTCTTCGTGTCGAATATAACTCAGATTAGATAACGTTGATAACGAACAAGTTCCCTCTTCGCCATCGTTTGTTGTCGAATGAAGTTGATGAAGATTTTGATTTGATGATGAAATTGAGGAGATATTTGTGTGATTTGAAATACCAGAATCGATGGATGTTGAAGGAGAAATTGATGAATGACATTCACTTAGATCAATCTAAAATTATAGTTAAGTTTAATAAATAGAAAAGAGAAATGAGTGAATGTATTTACATAATCATCTCGTGATGATAATGCTGATTTGGTTGTTGTTTTCGGGAGATATTGAACGTATTCATAATCTGCAGGTTTTGATACATTACAACAATTGAATTTATTTGATTTGACAGTTGATGATGATGATTGTCGAAAGGTAGTTTGAATAGCATGGGCGATTTTCTAGAAAACAGTAATATTTAGAAATGAACTGTTATTCTAAATGTTATCGTAGTTACTTGTCGAATATTTTTAGACATGTTGAA
>ERZ781399.1013-NODE-1013-length-26433-cov-4.647509_pt1 | contig 26433 bp, 16 predicted proteins | sample MGYA00511014_ERZ781399 | MGnify/ENA primary metagenome ERZ781399 (study PRJEB29847, sample SAMN06458254) | wastewater metagenome | isolation source: Wastewater bioreactor | place: South Africa: Cape Town | study: EMG produced TPA metagenomics assembly of the...
CTTATTCCTCCTTTCATCGTCGAATTGAGTGATGCTGACATAGAATGCGTGTGATAGAATGCATTACACAAGTAAATGCACAGTGTAATCAAGACAGAAAAAGAATGAATCTTGCTCGTGCTTGCTTTTTTTTGCTCTAGCAATTCGAACATCTACGCATATGCGGACGGGATTTTACAATCTCACATTCTTCTTTCGTTTTTTTCTCCCTTTACAGACCTTCTTTTTTTTTAAATGTTGATTATATGTATATATTTATATGTGTATTCGTGTAAATATGTCTTGCGGTTAAATAAGGACGCAGAAGAAAAAAAAACGTTAAAATTCCATTCAGTTTATTCTTTCGACCGAGCTAAAATCAATGATGAGAACATGCGTCGAACAAGATAAGGATTTATTAATGATCATTATCAATGTCCTTTTTTTCTTGCTATTCGAACTCAATTATCATACTGTGTGCCACCGTTGAGAATCTTGTTGTTTTAAACCGTCTCCTCGAACAGATCTAACCTTTGCCAAGGTATGAGAGAAATAAAAATGTCTTAACAGAATTTTCTCAGTGGGAAACCGTTGTTTTTCCCCGATATTCGTCCTGGTAGACCTTGAATCCTCATCATTTTTCTTATCGATATCAATCAAAACTGACAACAAACAAACCACTGCGCAAACAAGCTGTTTCCTATCTATCATTCGTTTTTTTTGTCTCCTTTGAGTTGCCATTGAAAAACAATAGCAACACCCGTGAGAACCAAAAGACAAAGATTGTATCACAATATTCTCCATAAGAGTACATAGGTGATTTCTTTCTTTCGTTTTTTCGTATAAAAAAGAGGGCGAAGAATGAGAAGCAAAAACATGGATTAGTCTTATGAAATAATCGGTAAATAATTACGTACAATCAAAATATACCGATTTATTTATCGATATGATCTTTTCAAGGTTGAAAGAAAATGGCACATCATTAAAAAGAAAACGGTCGAGAAACCTCTGTTTGATACAGTGATATGAGTCGTAATTAGAATAATAGTGTGATGTCTATCATCTTGATGTCTAATGGAATGCCAAGGTTATATCGCACGTATACTGATATCAATAAGGTTTGTTGATTTCGGAATACTGATGGCAATCAAGGTTAGATGACTAAACAGATAGATTACTCATTGAAATCTTACGAACAAAAAAACGACCTCTTTTTTCGTATATGCGGTGTAATTTAATCTATCAAAATAAATGCATGCAATTTGTTATACTATTCTCTTTCTCTGATGATAAAAAAATTGATCATTGACCGTATTTATATCGATAATTTTCAAATAAACACATATGGAATAATTACATTATTATACTTCGATTAGTTTGCCAATGTTTTACCTGCCAGTAATGATTCTCATCTAAATGCTTATACACTATGCGAAGGTTATTCGAAGAAAAGAATTTCCTCTTCCAGAATTCTATTGAACGATTCTAATCTGTCATATTGATATGATCTGACTTATTCTCTTGCATTCTAATCAGATAACAATTCGCCTGAATTGACGTTGATTTCAATATCGAGAGAATAGAAAGATGCTTACGGTTAGAAGATACGTACGTACAGCTATATTAATATCAATCAGTATAATATTAACAATTTATAAATTTGACTGAATGTCATTGTATGAGTAACAACTGTTTCCGGACATCATTTATTTATTAATAAATGAAACGAAGAAGAAGAAAAAAAAAGAGAAACATTTGCCTTGTGCAATGATTCTTATTATAAACATATACAATAGCAGCGACAGCAGTGAGTTTCTCTCTTGACACATTTACCTTTTGTAATATGAACGAGAAAAGTCGACGTAATCTATATCAATGATGAGAAGTTCATTAGAGTGTGTGACAGATAGAAAGAAAACTCTTTTTCCTATTCTTTCTTTTCTTTTTTTCATGACGACGAGTAGTGACATTTAGTTCATATATATATATTCCCTCGACGATTGGACTACTCTTACTAACTAACTAGTTCATTTTTGCTTGACAAAGCTCAGACGATTATCAATGAATGACCCGAATCTGTGACTATTAGGAAATTTGTAGCTGACTCTTTTCCCGTCTTGTGTTTGTGTTGACTCATGCAAATATGTTTGTCAAGAGATTAGATATCGTTAGAACTTAAGAAAAAAACAAAGTAACTTACATGTGATCCGAGATTTGATCACAAACGTGAATTGTATTTCGTTGAAATAGGCTAATACGAGATAGATGTTGTCGGCCAGATGCTGCTGCTGCCGACGGTTCAGGTTGTTCGTCAGTAACGGATACTTCAGATGTTGATGTCGGAGGAGGAGGAGGAGGTGATGGAACTGTCGACAAAATTTCTGTCGTTTCTTCCGATTGAGTATTTAATTTTGAGTTGTCAACCGTCGTCGAAGAAGTTGTGATATCATCATCCACTTCTTTAGCTGCCGACATGTTTGTGAATAATCGCTGTTTGATTCAAAATGATATGATTCTCTCAAGACAGCTAATTTTCTTTTTTCGCTTTCTCTCTTTCTCACTTTCTCTCGTTTTTTTTTTAAACTAAACAACGCATTCCCTAAGGCATCAGTTCGCAGCAGTAGTAGTGACGATGATGAGTAGTACGTGGTGAAAAAAAAGAGAAGGAGAAGAAGAAGACGGTCGCAACTACCCGGAAATACGTTCTCTCTTTTTTTTCTTCTGCGTTTTTTTTTGGCCAATGCATTATAGAAAGAAAAAAAAGAGAATCATAGAGAAAGTGACGTACAGTTCGGTTTCTCTTATGTACTGCACACGCGCGAGCGCTATGATCAAACGAGTCTAATTTATGGTTGTCGTGTTTTGTGACGTACATGAAGCGAGAGAGAGAGAGAGAAGGAGTAAAAGGAGAAATGGAATCATGCAGATAGAACAAGAGCTCTTCAAAATACGAACAGGAATCTCAACTAAAATTGCCTTTCGTTTTTTTTTTCGCTTCTTCTTGTGAAATAAAAGAAAAACACACACGCAAATAACCATTATCAATTCACTGTGTAAATATGCAGAAACAAAAAAAAACTCTTGCGGACAAATATGTACAATAAGGAAATCGTGATTGCATTGTATTGGAGATAAATCATGCATATATAAGTAATAAACATTGTATTTATTTCGATGAATAGAAATTACTAAATGGAGACGAGTTCAGTGATATGATTTCCGATGTAAATGAAATCTCGAGTCTGAAATCGAGACAAAACCGTGTTTGGAATAATAATAAGTGATCAAGTCTAATTGGATTTTTTTGCAATCAGTGACTATATGAGATGGAACTATTCATCAGCAGTGACAACGAGAACTGTTTTTTTTTCTGTTCTATTCTGATTATCTATTGAACTTTTAGTATTGTGAAAGAATAGATGAACGCGACGTTGTCACAATGTTTTAGAACTAATTCACTTGTTAAAACACTTCAAATAATTTGTTTTGCCAAATCGAATTGACTTGAAATAGTTTGATTGCATAAGTTCATCGAAGGAAATTACAATAATAAAATTCTTACAGATGGATGTGCATGAATACATTCCAAATTATTTACTGAACGTGATCATATTGTCATTATTTTCACAGATAAAGATCAACAGACTATACTCATCATCATCATCAATCTTTTTTTTTCTCTTCACTATAGTTACATGGAATCATTTGATTGATTGACTAATAAAAGAAAACACGAAAAAATTTTGGTGCCATTTTTATTTTAAAAAAAATCAAATACAAATATGAAGTGAAAACTATACGAATAAGGTACTTATTGTTCTACTAATTGTGTTTCAATATTAATTCTTTAAGGATTGATTGTTTTATTGATTTTATTTTTAATATAATCTAATGTATATTCTTCAAACGCGACTGGTACTGGCGGATTTGGTTTTAACCCATAGTATTCAGCGATCTTTTTGTGATATTTACCCATTAAATATTCACTTAGTAGATTTCGTTTACCACCACTGACAGGAGTTTCATACTTAAGGAGGGTTGGAAATTCCGTGAAATCATGGTATGACCGACCTCCATCTATTGTAAATCTAAGTTTCTTAACATAACTTTCATGACATGTGTCATGAACAATACGATTTGTTCCAGCGTAGCGAACACCTGATATTCCTGCAGGTTGATGGTAGAAATCATGATAGTCAGTGTGATTAGCATGTTTAAAGCATGGTGCACCGCATAATGCACAGGCGTGATTACATCGAGGTTTGGCACTGTCAGTAGCGGGATCTTGTCGTATTTTTTTAAGAATCGTTTGACTTTCATTGCCATTTAATTTTGATTCTGGATTTTCAGGAATTGCTTTCATGATGTTCGTCACTATGGTATCGAATATATCCTTTTCTTGATCGGTAACATTGCCATATATCTCGGACCGCGATGGTATATTCAATTTGATTTCCTCTGGTAGAGTACTAGAACTATTCTTCAATTTATCAAGAAAAGTTTGCAAACAATTTTTTGAACTCTTCTTCGCACTATCTTTTGCATAATCAAGTGCGTTTTTTGTATCATTATAAAACATAGTCCATTTCTCTTCAACACTTTCGTTAATAATAGTTTGTATAAGTTTTTCTACACATTTTTCATAAAATTGATTAGCTGAACTAATGTTACCCAGCAGACTGTCGATGCCATAGTTCTCTAATATTTGTATTTTTTCGTTATCTATATAAGCACCAAGAATATCACTATCCCGAATCCATTTTTTTTGTGCAACTGTTGTTTTAAGACCTTCTGTAAGTACTTCAATGAATCCACTTTTCCATGTTTTCTGAAGAACATTGAATAATTCTAATTCTAGTAGTTTTACGCCTCGAATTCCATTAGAAACATTGCCAAAAAAATCCCATAAATAACCCCGTTTCTTCTCTATTTTTACCGTACGATTATGTTCTGAATCCCATTTATTTTGTAGGTCAGTCAAATAATATTCTAAATAACAGAATACTCTACGATGAACATTTTTCCGTGTACCAAGAGATGAAATCGAACGATCATGAATTATTTGTTCTAACTTTGTTAAAACTTGATTGACCATAAGTTCGTCATATCGTTGAGTTGTCGAACCTAATGTATTCGTAAGTGAGATGATTTCATCGATGGTATTATAAAATTTCTTCTTTTCTTCGTTTAATCGACTTAAGCGGTCAGCTCGTCCCGTCTCAGATTCAACATTTTTCTGGTGTTTTAACTCATTTTCTTCATAGACTTTCCATTCATATGAACCATCGTTATTACAAAATTGTTTTCCACCGAAAAATTTCACTTGTTCAATTGCAAAAGTTTTATTATAAACTGTCTTAATACTATGACTAACATTGATATTTCCTGATTTATAAGGTTCTTGTACTTCTTTAATGCGCTCATTGTAGATCTCGTCGAAAATGCTTTCTTTTGTTTTATTATTTAAATCTGTACAATTGATTTCATTACATTTTTTAATAAGATCTTTTCGTATTTTATTCTGTACTTGATCAATAATAAATTCTATTGTTATCTCACGATCGATTCGAGTTGCTAGAAACATTTCAACGCGATCTTCTTTCTCTTTGAGAAATGAATCCCACGCGTCTCTTAATGCAATCTTACGTTTCGTACCTTCAACTAATCGACGAATCGTTGCACTTGCATCACGAGTAATGTTAGACATCAATTTCAGTACTTCTGCGTGTCCATCTTTAATTATTTCTTTAATTTTCATTTCTGATAACGTGTTAATATTACTTTCATCATTTGAACGATTTGTGTATCGCTTAATAATGTCATCTTCGACTTTCATTCGAGTAGCTGTAAATGCAGCTGAAACATTATATTTAATGAGTTCAATTTGTTGATTTAATTTGTTATAGGCTAACATTTCTAAGGCTGTATTAATATTTGTGATATAATGAGCTTGACGAATTGTATCGATAGCTACTTTAAGATATTCGAATATATCAGAAAATGATCTTGCTCTCCATGTATGAGTTTCAGTTTGATTTGTAATTCTTTTATCAATCCATTGTCGTAATTGAAGTACTTGTTCGCCATAGAGATTAACCGGATGATTTACTGGAGGATTATTTGTATTTACAGTTAGAATTCGAAAATCTGAGTTGGATATATTGGTTAGATCTAATCGACACTGTTCGAAACCATGAAATGTCGTATTTTCGGATGAGAGTGATTCTCTAATTTTATCTGTTACATTGTATAAACGTGTTGTTAGATCTTGTAAAAGTTCTTTTCCTTTTGCTTCTTGACTTGTATCGATTTGATTGTAAACAAAGAATAATTTTGATGGTATTTGTCCTCCTAATTGTAATGATAATGAACTCGTTGCATAAACATATAAAACAATCGGTAAAATTTCTTCCAGTGCTTGATTAACTTCTCCTTTATTCAATAAAATCGTACCATCAGCTGGCAGAATCGAAAAAGTAACTAAAGTATTATCTCGAAGTTCTGCACCAGGCAAATTCATAAATTCCGGTGCTCGAATTCCTTCCGTATCGATTAAAAGTACGTAATCATATTCTTGTTCATAAACTTGTACTAACATCATATTAACACCTTGTGTACAAGCGCCAACACTACTTCGAATACGAATGCCATACATGGTTTTCAGAAGAAATGATTTTCCTGAACTCTGTGGACCAGTAATTGATAAAACTAGAATACGAGGCTGTTTGTTGAGTTGTTTATGTAACTTTTTGCTCAGTGAATCGAAAACAGCTTCAAGCCATTTCGTATTCAGAAGCATTGAATCACCATCAAGCAGTTCGAGAGGAAATCCATCGATTATATGTTGAGCAGCTAAATGTGGATATGTTGAATAGACACTACTATTTACGACGTATAAATGAGAAATTTCTCTCCAAAAATGCTCTGGAACTAATGAATTACTGATGAATTCTTGTTTAGCGTTGTAATGTTCCTCTGTAGCTTGTTTTTGTTTTTCAACTAAATTTACATAATCTGAAGAATTTTTTCCGGCATTAATAACATCTTTGACTGCATTTGTCATCGCGTTAAATGTTTGATCTTTTTCGTTTCGCCAGACTGAAATTGTTTTCTCATTAAATTCCGAAAGAACAGATTCAAAGTTTCGTTTATTAACATAACGTTTTTCATCATTAGGTTCAGTAATAATCGATAAGTATGATTGAAATAGGGAATTCTCCGTGACAGTTTGTTGATATTCCACTCGAAATTTTCTCTCTCGTCGGATATTATTTTCGAATTCTTTTTGCATTCTTTCTTGTAATTGTAGACTTGGATTATCCAATTGTAATTGATTTTCTGCTTCGATTTTATAACTTTGTTGTAATTTAAAGACTTCTTTTTTTATAAAACTTGTATTAGTATTGGTAAAGAAACTGTTGATATCAACAATTGATACATCATCATCCCAAAAGAGTTTTTCATCTTGAATAATATCGATTAATCGTGGTCGATGTGAAATTAATACATTTTTAAAAGATTGCGAATGTAAAATCTCTAGTAAATGCTTTTGAAATGCATCGGCAACTGCTTTTGCAGTTCCTTTAAATTGATTCATTGGATGAGGCTCATCTAACTCTTCGATACCGTTAAATTTAGCATTAATTGTGTGTTTCCATTTCATAATTGTTCGAACACGTAACGAGTTAAATGACTCACTATATTGAAAATCACCAAACTCTTTACTATCTTCATTATATTCAACTATTAGTCCATCAACATATTGCGAAAGGAATGATGTCAGTGGACGATAATCGCCGATCACATGTACTAAGATAATGGGTTCATAGGATGAAGCATGCTCTCGTAAAAACCCATAGCCAATTTCTACAACTGTTTGAACATTAAGATGTTCACCTGTGCCAGATATTGGTGATCGAACTGAAGTCGCATGAAAAATATCCTGCATGAAATCCGGTAGACCACCAGTTTCATGTTTTATAGTTGAAATCAATCCAATACGAAGTAAATTCGAATCAAAAGCAAGAAGATGATCATTTAAATGAAGAATCGGTATTTCAACCAAACTCAATGTTTTAATGTAAGACCGAAATGGTGGTTGATTTCGTTTAGTTCTCGATACTAAGATTGGTACTAACATTCGTTGATCTAATTGAAGTTTCATCATTTCCATTCGAGCATCTATTCCATATGTGTCATAGATATTCAATAAAACATCATAAGCATTTACTAGTTGTTGTGCTTTGATTTTCTTTGTTTCATTTAGATTATTTCCATTGATTTCTAAAATACCAGTTCTATGTTTAAATGCTGAGATTAACTGTGTTTCGAGATGCCTTGATGGTGAGCGGTGTACTGCTTGTGTTTCAAATGGATAAACTGGTGGCTCAGAAATGAAAGTTGCATAACTTTTTCCAGTACGTAATTGATCTTCTGAATAAACAGAAAAACGAAATGGTAATGGAATAATAATCGAGTAATTTTCATTTGATTGTGGCGATGAAAACAAATTCGACATTGTTCGTATTTGATTTAATTCTGTTGTTTGTTTATTTGCTTGTTGTAGATCTGTTAAATATGTTTCAATTGAATGGTTTTCGAATAGATTATTCGAATTCAATAATCGTTCTAAAGTATTATTTAAATGATCATATAATGCCTGTGCATTATTCACATTGACCAAGTGCCATGTTCGATCAAGTTTTCGAAAAGTAATCATATTATAAATACCAATTGGTTGGTAAACTAATTCACAAATTTTATCTTTAAAAAAATACTTTCGAATATGACCGACGGCCTGTTGTAGACCTGTTAATGCTGCATTGATTTTTTCAGGATTGCAGATTTTAGGTGATATTCGTGAATATTTCGCAGCTATACCCGAACATAGCCATGACATAACATGTGTGAGAGTAGATCGATGTTCTTTGATCAGATCATCAGTTATCCCTACATACGTTAAAAACCATGACCAGATACTATTGTCTTTGGTATCTGTTTGTATCAAATACGAGAGAAATTCTGCACTATTGAATAAAACTGGAATTGAATCAAGTTCATGATAAATATTGATAAAATGTTTTTCGAAATGATGATTTTTAACATATTCAATTGTTAACTGTTTGGAGAAAAATAAAGATCCAATTGAAATACTTCGTAATCGATTTCGATGAGACTGAATTCCTTTTGATACCAAATGTAAAGTTGATAATTGGGCAATAGTACCACCTAAAGCATGACCACAAAAGACTAATCGTATATTTGGCTGTTGTTCGAGTAATTGTTGAAAAACAGCTAATGGTAATTGATCAATAATTGATAAAAACGATGGATTTATATTTGGACGATATTGTAAATTTTGATTCCCATTTATTGAAGATGAAGAAGTTTTATTTGTATTACCTTGAAATGCTTCAAGAAAGTTAACCAATCCGTTATCTTGAGGATACGATGGAAATGTTAAATAAAGTGTTACAATTGAATTACATTCTTCAGATATATGAAAATTCTTAACTATGCTTTGATAGATTTCTGTTGAAGATTGACTCCAATCGATAAATTCATAATTAATCTCATTGTAGCTTTCATCTTGATTATCTTTATCCAATTCATCAGTAACATTCTGTTTGTATTTACTTTTTTGATGATCCTCAGTTTGTATTTCGATTTTGTTGATAGTCGATGCCAAAAGAAAACTATAATCATTTTCATATTGACTAAACCTATGCAAGTGTCCATCAGATATATATGTGTATGGCAAATGTCTTAGTAAATAATTTTTTATTGTTTGGTTCATATCAATACTTCTTGTATAAGATTGAATGAACATAGTGCATATATCCATATCTTTATTTATGAATGTATCATCGAGTGTGTCAAAATTTGGACGTTGGCAAACGTCAGCCTCAGCATATAATATTACGAATTCAACCAGAAATACAATAATACTAACTTTAATCATAGTTATACTGCGGCAAAAACTCGGTTGTCTACGATGAAACTTCATTTTTTTTATTAGTGAAGAAATGAAAGACACATATATTTATACGAGTAGATAAAGAAGATATAAAACACCTCGTTTAGATTACATTATTCGAAAATTTCCAACTACGATCTTGGAAAAACTTAAGATATACATCAAAGAATGCAAACATTGATATCATGCAACTTGGACACGTAGTAGTACAACATGAGAATGAGTAAATAAAGGTAAAAAGGTGAAAGATAAGACCAAGGATTCCCAGACAATAGATGTCACTATAGAACAATGCATAATTTTCCCAAAAAATGCTGTCAATTAAATCTTAACTAAAGAATTTCATGTGTTAAATATCTGAAGAAGACATTAATTGGAATTAAAATTTGACTAGTTCGAAAACTCAAAGATTGATTCCATCAATTGGATCATTTGGTGGACCATTGATAGATTTTCGATCCGAAAGAAGAAGAAGAAGAAGGAATAATGAGAAACATACATTCTTGTGTACATCTAGTTTTTCTTCTCTAACAAATTGTCACATTGTTTTGATTTTCAGATGGCTGAGTATGATTTAACTGCTAAATTAGGTCGTTATTTCGATCGTCATCTCGTTTTTCCACTATTGGAATTTTTAACGGAACGAAACGTATGAAAATCGAATTGAAAAGCTGATGCAATGAGAAAATAACTTTTTAGATCTTCGATGAAAAAGAAATTCTTCAAGCTAAATATGATCTTTTACAGCACACGACTATGGTCGATTTTCAACTCGACATTCACAATAAACTAAATCCAGATGGAGAAGAGCCAAAAGGTTGAGTTGTTAATAAACATATTTCCAAAAAAAGAACTAATCCTTCGAATAGAATTAATTGAAAAACGTGAGGAAATTGTATCTCGTTTTACTGATTTATCTCAAGCTGTTCAACCGTTACTCGATGCAGTTGTTACCGAAGATGCAGCACGTCTTATTGAACATCAAAGGTACAACAACTCTCTCTCTTTGAATTCTCATCTCTTTCTTTTTATAGAAATAGTGATTCCGTATTAACATTGAATTTCTTACAAAAGACTTTCGGTGTAAGTTTTTTGTTCTGTTTTTCTTCGATTAAAATCAATTTCTTCGCAGATTGAACGAAGTATGGTCGATGCTCTTTATAATTTCGCTCGTTATGTCTACGATTGCGGTGATTATTCTCGAGCAGCAACCAATCTCGGTCTCTATCGTGCTCTCGTAAGCTCACAATTACCACAAAAACTCTCATTTTCTCATTGAATATTCAGGTTCCAAGTAGCGATAAAAACATGATGTCATGTCTCTGGGGTAAATTAGCCTCGGAAATCCTAATGCAACGTTGGGACGATGCTTACGACGATCTAAATCAACTCAAAGAAGCAATCGAATTGAACAGTTCTCGATCACCATTAGAATTGTTACATCAACGAACTTGGTTCATCCATTGGTCGTTATTCGTCTATTTTAATCACCCAAAAGGTCGTGATGATCTAGTTCAATTGTTTCTCGGTTCATTGACATCGCCATCATCGAATCAAACAAATGCTTATTTAAATACTTTGCAAACAGCATCACCACATTTGCTACGTTATTTAGCAGCAGCTGTTATTATAAATCCACGAAAGAAAAATGAACGAACATTGAAAGAACTTGTCAAAGTTATTCAACAGGAATCTTACGCTTTCCGTGATCCGATAACGGAATTCTTAGAATGTCTCTATGTTCATTTCGATTTCGATGGTGCACAACAAAAACTACGTGATTGTACGGTTGTTCTCAATAATGATTTCTTTCTCGTTGGTTGTGCCGAAGAATTCATGGAAAATGCTCGTTTACTTATCTTTGAAACATTCTGTCGTATTCATCATTGTATCACTATCGAGTATGGCGAAAACACGTAGATTTGTGCTTTGTTTGACTTTTGTTTTTTAAGTATGTTAGCTGAAAAATTGAACATGGGCGCTGAAGAAGCCGAACGATGGATTGTGAATTTAATTCGAAATGCTAGTTTAGACGCGAAGATCGACTCGCAAAAGGGTGTTGTTGTTATGGGCTCTCAAGTTCTCTCGCCATATCAAACAATTATCGAACGAACTAAGAATCTATTCAATCGAACACAATCATTGGCACACAATAGTGACAAACGACGAGATACAAATGTAATATTCATCTGATTTTCATCGTGAGACTTTGTTTGTTCTAATTGAAGGTCAATTGGAATAACTATCAAACTCAACAATCACAAGGAAGTGGAATCGTTCCGTTGGTTGAATAGAAAAATTTTATTTTTCAAACTTCAGTTAAAAGAATAAAGAGAAAAACCAAACAAAGTCTAAAAGTATTTTAGACAACAAAAAAAAACAGGTCAAACTTTGATTTTAGATGTCGATATAAAAGAAAATGACCAGTGACACGGTTTTTAATAATGATGAAGAACAAAATCGTCGAATGAAAACTCGACATTTTGATATTGTACAATCGGAGGATGATGATGAAGAGCCTCAATTATCAACTGAAGTTGAAGATGATGAACATCAGCTGCCTCATCCGTCGACAACGGCGAATGATCTCGATGAGATTGAAGATGAAATGCTACAGAAATTACAGAATGATTGTACAGATTTAGATAAAGAATTAACTGATTTCAAAGAGAAACATGAAGAATATGTCAAGAATTTAGACATCGTCGAATCATTGAAAACGAAAAATCGAGAATTATTCGATAAATATAAAAAGAAAATCGAACTTTTAAAGAAAGATGTGAAGAAATTCGAAAAAACTTATTACAAAAAGAAAACAATCGATTCAAATGCAAATAATCAAGCAACAAATCTTAAAAACTCCGATTCGTCAACTTCAACATTTCCGGCGACTCAATCATCATCGTCACTCGATCAACTCGCTCCCACATTATCAACTCTCGAACGATTAAATCTAATCTCCGAACATCTAAATTCCAATTCTTCGTATCTCTCTCGAATATCCACAACGATTCCTCGTAAAGATCCTTACTTAAAAGTTATTCTCGGCGGTGTCGATGTTTCGATTTTAAACAAAGTCGACAAATGGACATACAAACAAGAATATGAAAAATTCAAATTCATCGTCACCGGCATATCTCTAGTCGCTGCACCGGTGATTTGGGCGTTGACATCTCGTTATCGAGCGTTCGATGCCATGTTTCATTTTCTTCTTGTTTGGTATTATTGTACATTGACAATTCGAGAGTCGATTTTAATCGTCAATGGATCAAATATAAATCGTAAATTGAGCTAAATCTCGACGAATTTTGCTTGATTGAATGAGGATTTTAGGTTGGTGGCGAGCACATCATTTTATTGCAACAGTTGCAACCGGTATTTTATTAACATGGCCTGATTCACAGTCCTATCATGCATTTCGAACGCAATTTTTTATATTTTCCTTTTACCTCAGCTTTGTTCAAGTAAAACGAAAACTGCTTCGTCAAATCGAAGATAAACAACGAATTCTCTTCGCCTAGGTCCTTCAGTTCTATTATCAACGAGGTTGTCTCTATCGATTACGAGCATTGGGTGAAACCAACGACATGGACATAACCGTCGAAGGATTTCATCGATGGATGTTTCGTAAATACAAACATTTCATCTCTCATCAAACTCTTTTTGTTCTGAATATAGGAGGTCTTTCGTTTCTCGTACCTTTTCTTCTCGTTGGATATATATTTCAATTCTACAATGCGTATACACTCTGGCAATTGGCACATCTACCAACAACACACGAATGGCAAGTGATGGTGTTGGCGGTCATCTTTTTTGTATTATTTTTGGGAAATATTTTAACGACACTAAGTGTTCTGAGAGAGAAAATTCGAGAGAAAGCATCACCGAAAGCGTTGAAACAAAAATATCAAAGTTTCCGAGCATTTCTCTCGACGAATTATCATCGACGATCGCAATCACTCCAACAAATAGCCTATCGATACAAAAAACCACGATCATTCACCGACAATGATATCGATTCAACTTCAAAAGACGATTGATTTCATTTTCTTTTTTTTCTTCTATTCTTGACAAAATAAACGCACCGACGATTGATTTTATTTTCAGATGAAATTGTCCATTGCTTTGCTTAAACAAGTTTCACAATTTCGAATTAGTAACTACGTTCCAACACGACGTATTCCGGGAAATGTTTTACTCGGGTAGGACGAAATTCCGTTGAATATCTTATCAAACTAATTGATTTGTTAGAAAACATCGTGTCCGACGAACGTTGACACAAACTGAAAAACTCGATATGCAACGACGAGTGGAAATCGAATTGGAGAATATGGCTCATTTAAGTCGACCTTATCTCACAGAAGTTAGTTCGACGAAGAAAAAAACCAATTGCATGTTGTTGTTTTGTAGGAAGAAGATAATCTTTATGAACGTGACCCGATACGTAAAGAACAAGAAGAAAAGGCGTTGGCTCTGAAACGACGACAAGAAGAAATCCCTGAACATGTCTATTTGAAACGAGATCTATTAGATCGAGTGTCTTGGTACAAAAAATGGGAATAGAACATTGTTTTTTTTCTCTGTGTTCAGTTTTTTTTCTTCGTTGATTAGAAAATAAAAAAAATATCAGTTTTAGTTTGTCGTTTCTTTTGAAGATAAATATCATGTCGAGTGAAGACGAAGAAGATGAATCTGTGATCGGAACAAAAGAATAGTGAGTGTGTGTTTCAAAGATCGATTTGAGATAAAAGAAATCAACGATGATTTTAGTTGGGAAAATTTATATGAAGGAGAATTGAATAATTTTAATGAATTCGGCGACGAAGGAGAAATCTGGTAGGATGAAATTGAACGAGTCACGTTGTCTATGCGAAGATTTTTTCAGGTTTGGTAAAGGAATTTTAGGAAAACTCATTGAAACTGTTTGTGAAATTGTTCCTGATAAACAATCGACGAGTATTTTAGACATTGGCACGGGAAATGGTCATGTTATTCAACGTTTATTACGTCGTGGTTATACGAATCTAGCTGGAATTGATTATTCCGACAAGTCAATTGAATTAGCTCGAGCACAAATCAGTTCGAATGTTCCATTTGAAGTTGTTGATTTAACTGCTTCGGATACGTCGAAACTCGGACAATTCGATATTGGAATTGATAAGGGAACGTTGGATGCGATTCTCCTATGTTCATCCGACGAACGAAAAGCTAAACGTGAAGCTTATGTCGAAACAATTCATCGACATATTAACAATCTTCTATTTCTCGTTTCGTGTAATTGGACACGAAATGAATTGATTCAATTTTTCGAGCCAAGTAAAATCGAGAAAAACTTTCATTTATTGAGAATTAAATTTCTTTTTATTCTGCAGAATTTACATTGGAACGTGAAATCGAAACTCCGACGATGATGTTCGGCGGACGACAAGGCAAAACTGTGACATTTCTCATTTTGAAAAAAACTACTCTGTGATCTTTGATTTCATCAAATGTTTATTTAAGTTCAACAACATTCAACAGGCAAATGACAACAACATCGAATGTGTTTCTTAACACGATGAGCGAACTCATTGAAATAATGATAACAGATTTGGATCTGCAATCGTTGTGTTTTCTAACAGAATACTTTCCATTTTTTTCTCACGTTCGATATTAATACTAATCGAATAGGATAAACAAGAATTCTTCTTCGCCGATCTCGAACACGAACAAATCGTTCGAATTCTTTTGTAGATTTGAGGTGTGACATAGAGCGATGACAAACTAATAAAAACAAATGAAATCGAAATCGAAAGAAAACTCAAACGATAAGTTGTCCAATGTAATTGATCAGTGAGAACGTACAATAAATAGAAGATTATCGTCGGAAGGCCTAGACCACATAGAACAAAAATAACGAGATAGATTCGAGTGATCACACTCTTATCACGTTTATTTTGGCGACGAAATTTCAATGGAATTGATGGTCGTCGTCGTCGTTCGCTTTTCAAATGAATAATTATGCGAAAATAAATAAAACATAGACCGAATAATGGAGATAAATATACACTTATAACTGAATATGTAGTTGCACAAATATTTGTAAATGGAACTACACAATTGAAATTGTCAGGTAAATAAATAATCATTGACGAATAAGTTTTACTCCTAATGAGCATCGGCAATGAAACAATGAAGGCTAAAGCCCATTGCATGACGATATAATAAGAAAATGTTGACATTCGACGGAGATATTTGTGTTTATGATAGACAATACGAAGAAGACGATAGGCTGCTTGAATAATATATGATAAATAGATTGATGTGAGAAATACATTGACTAAATATCCTCGAAAATAACAATTCCATGAAATAATCCATTGAAGTGATGCATAATTACAATCGCCAGCTAAACTCGAAAGAGCCATTAAACCGAAAATAATACATGAACAAATGATTGTTAAACACGTATTGCATGTTAATATCAATGAAACATGAAACGATTTTCGTGCATCTCTTTTCGATAGATAAATTGTCAAAACATAGAAAATAATACATAGTGAAACGATCGATGCAAAGATTGTATTGATTAAAGTTAAAATACTCATCCAACGTTTGATGACAAGACCCGTATTCAAATAGTAAACACTTTTATTCATACGTGGAAGCATTCGACTACTTCTTACACACTCGGTTCAACAAATACAAATAAACGTGTCTATGTGCGCCAGCTTTTTAAAGAAAATAAGTTACGACGTTTCTTTTTCTTGATTCGAAGATAATAGAAACGTGTTTGACAAGAAACAAAACGCATTTGATTTGCTCAAATCTCTCGTTGTGTTTCAGTGTTTTTCTGTGCAGTTCTATTTGTGATTATTTAAATCATAATCTATTTGCTAGAATCACAATTAAACTACATAACCAGTTCACATAACCTTCGAAAAGTCATTTTATTCGAATAGAAAAAAGAAAAACATTTCCTACAGATTTGATTAATTGAATTCAAAATGAAATGAGAACTGATGACTTTTTTCTTTTTCAAAACATTTTCGTTGTTGAAATCCGAAATAGAACAAAATGTCAATGTTTTCTATCATAAGAACATCATGACTAAATACGCCTTAATATAAAAAAAATGACGTCGATTATTTGACTATTCTTATCAGAAATATAACACGCATCGATTTAATATAAATCTTCGAAATATTAACATTTTTTTTTCTATTTGGGCCCATTGAGTACTATGATATTTGTTTGACAATAAAGTAAACAAACCTATTGAAATTCGAATGAATAACGTCTAAGACAGAGATTTAACACAAAGATGCGAAGAAAATAAAAGTTTGTTGATATTTAATCGTCGAAGAAAAGTAACGAATGTGAATAGATCTGAGTGTTAATCTGAAATTTGAATGACTTGCAATTATCTGATCATAGGTTGATAATGATTATGATTATAATTATTATCTTTCTTCATGATCGAATCAGTTTGATATATGTGCTCGGTCATCTATATCTTCTTCTTCTTCTTTTCAACTCTCAAGAAAAGAAAAATAAATGACCGTGTTGAATCAAACGGATCGACAGATCATTTACTTTATGTTGAAAAGAGAAAAAAGGTGAACATTTTCTTTTTTTCGTTTTGCCGATGTTTACTTTGTTAATAATCTTCAATTTCAGGTTGTTTTTTTCCTGATCAATCGACAAGTAATTCTCAATGTACGATTAATCGAAAAAAAAAACGAGAAAGAGATTAAACGAAGTGTTTGTTAGGAGGATGAATAAGGTCAATACACATTTCTTTACCAGTAGAATCTTATTTGAACATGTCTCGTTCTATTTTTCTTTTGCTTATGTTTGAGAACAAACATCCTTTCACACGACTATCTTTCGTTTTGTATTGATTATTCAGAAATTGAAAACAATGCATGAAGAATCGATTCATGTCACTCTCACTCGATCGTCATTGTACGGTTTTGGAATTGCAATTTGCGGAGAAACTGATGAAGCAAATCAACAAAATCTAATCATCTCCGAAGTCATTCCAAATGGACCAGCCGATGGCAAACTTTTGTAAGAAAAAAAAAGAACATCGATTTTTATTTTCTCTACGTCTCTTTATCAGGCTTAACGATCGAATTATCAATGTCAATGGTCATCCTGTGGTCCGTTCGATGGAATACACAGCCTTGAAACTGATTCGAGAGTCGACAGATTTTGTTCATTTAGTAAATTTCGAAAAACGGGAAAACGAAAATGAATCGGATTTGTTTTTGTTTTAAAGATTGTCCAACGTCGAAAACGTTCGAATGAAAATCAGTTGAAACAATGCACCCTAAATCGAACTCAACCTACCGATCAAGTCGGCATTCGAATCGATTGTCAATTTTATATAAAAAAACTTTCATCGAAATTCAACGAATTGAATCTTCACGAAGGAGATCAAATTCTACAAGTAGAACAACGTTTTTCTATTCGATTCAATTGCAAAATCAATCGATTTAGATCAACGAAATACCCGTCGAACATTTGTCACTCGATGAAGCTCAAAAACTGATCGATAAAAGCAAAGGTCAAGTTATTCTTCACACCAAACCGAAGAAAAACTCGACTCAAGATTATCTTCGACCGAGGTAATTCATCGCAAAAGAAAAATTCTTTCGAAATCACTTCGATAAAATTTAGTCCGGGAATACGATACGTCTCGTTTGCAACAGACACATCGAGTATCGGCATTCGTTTAGCCGGAGGAAATAAATACGGACTGTTTATTTGTGAAATTCAATCGAATAGTATTGCATCGAAATCAGGATTATTTATTGGAGATAAAATATTCAGTGTAAATAAAATCGATTTTACCAATTTAACACGCGAAGAAGCGGTTTTGTATTTGATGAACATGAAAACATCACAAGTCAACATGATTGTCTCCAATTTACCTTATGGTTTGTTTGTTTTTTGCATAAATCGAATTTGCTTTTAAACTCAAAATCTTCTAGAATATGAAAAACTGTTAGCTGATATCGGCGGAGATTCGTTTTATATCCGGTAAATTCGTCCTTTTGCTTTCTCTTCCTCTATCAACGAGATTTCAAATAATTTCAGTGCGCATTTCGCTCATCAATCATCGGACGATGATGAACTGTCAATTTCAATCAACGATATCTTTCATATTACCGACACACTTTACAATGGCCAAGTCGGCAATTGGGTTGCAACGAAATTGAATTGCGTTGTTCCGTCGAAGAAACTAACTGGAGCTATACCGAATCGATCTCGGTTTGAGAGAAACATGTTGAATTGACGAATTTTGTCTTTTGTTTTTGGTTATTAGAGCGGAACAGTTAGTTGAAACAGCACCGAATTTCGGTGAATTATTGAAAACGAAACAGATGTCATTGAGAAGAAAATTGAAAACGAAATTTAGTGACAAACGAACGAGATCGGTTTTGTCGTTGAATAGTTTCAGAGATGAGCTCGGATTTGGTGAGAAATTTGATTTCGAAATTGTTTTATTGAAGTTTTTCTTCGTTTAGACAAAACAACGACTTGGAAACGTTAGTTAATTGGATTTTTTCGCGAAAAAAAAACACATGAATGCATTGTTTTTAGCGTTGATTAATTCAAGATTTGCAACTTATGAAAGAGTTCAATTAAAACCAAGTAAACATCAGTTTCTAGAAACTCAATTCGACGAAAATCTTGCTTTTTTTCCTTCAGTTACAATTATCCGGCCAGTTGTTCTCTTAGGTCCATTGGCAGATATCGCTCGTGATCAACTTCTCACTCGTTTTCCCGACGAATACGAACTACCAGGTAAATAAATCAACACCCGATTTCTTCCTCAATCATTCATTTTCCTTCTTTGAAGAAATTCATCTTCAATCTCATTCGAATATCATCAAACTGCAAAGTATCAAAAACGTGATTAACAAAGTAAAACTCAAATCTTTCGAAATCAAACTCATTGTTTTCTCAAGAATCGTCATTGCGTTTTGGACATAACACCTCAAGCTATTGAACAATTAAATTCTTCTCAATGTTTTCCCATTGTTATCTACATAAAACTGCTTGACCGTCGTTTACTCAAAGAAATTCGACAAGAATTCGGCAAATTCTATCAGACATCATCGCGTCGGCTATTGGAAACCAACGAACATATCGAAACGAATTATTCGTATTTGTTCACGTCGATTTTGAAAATCGAACAGCTGAACAATTGGTTCGAGAAGATCAAAGCACAAATCGGTTTTCATCAAGAAGAATTAGTTTGGATGACAAACGAACAGCTGAATTCGAACGAAAATTATCAATCGAATGAGTTTATTTATTTGAGAAATTCATTGAAACGAATTGCTTCGGATCCGTCGATGTTTTCTCATCGAAGTTCATCGATTTTCGAACTTCCAGTTAATGAAAAACCTGAATATGCTCAACCAGTCAAACTTTCTCTTTCCAAACAATCGAAAATTCGTTCGTTGAACTTCAACGATCGTCTAAGTACAAGTGATAGCAATGGATCATTGAGAAAACATCTCTATTCATCGGATATCGGCAATTTACATCGACGAATCAGCGACGATCGTCCGTCGGAGATTTTTCTTAAACAAAAACTGCAAAAACCTCGCGTTTTCATGTACGACGATCGAAATTTGCTCAATTCCCAAACGACCATCGTTTCCTCATCGTCAACTTCATCGAGCCAAAGTTTTAAAGACAAAAGTCTCCGAGAAGTTGGCGAAACACGTTCGTATTCAATTCAAGACGGCAGTAATGTCATCGGCAGTGCACGAGGCATTATCGATTACTACGGTGGTAAACTTTCGTGTCCGTTAACCGGCGTTTCTCTTTACATTCCAATGGGCGCAATACCCGAAGGTATTCAACAGGAAATATTCTTCGAAGTTTGTCAAGATACATCGCAAATCGATCAGTTTCACGGACAATTGTTGAGTCCAATTGTAATTTGTGGTCCTCAAGGTATTCGATTTAATAAATCCGTGGAATTAATTCTTCCGCACCGAGCGGGAAGTCACGCTCAACAAATGACCTTAATGCTTCATGGAAATCGGCAAAGTTCGTTTATTTAAGAATAGAGAAAAACAAAGAAAAACAACTCAAGATTTCGTTTTCGATTTCAGATAACAAAACAACTGTTCAACAAGACAATGGAATTCATCAAATAACGAGTGCCAATGTCTCGATTTTGATTGATCATTTTTAAAGGATTTATTTTCGGCCAACGAACGTATCCATTGCACTCGATAAACCAAAAAACGTCATAAATCGATCAACACATTCATCGGGCAATAAACTAGAGAAAAAAAAAGCATTTTTTGTTTGTTTTAAATATTCATTTCATTTTCTTTTTGTTTTACCCTTTGAGAACATAGAATAAAGTTGTATGAGGAGGCAACATAACAAATCGTTGATTTCGTCGAATAGCATCGACAATTGAATCGCAAACATAGCTTTCATCGAGTAATTTCACTGCTTCAGCACTGAAAAACAAACAAACGAAAACTCTTCGTTGAACAAGTTTGTTGATATTTACGATGACGAAACACCGTGAAACATTCCAGTGTTAATAAATGCTGGGCAAACAACAGTTGTTTGGATTCCTGATTTCTTTAATTGTTTCAATTCAGCAGTGAGAGCGTCATGTAAACCAACAGCTGCATATTTCGATGCGCAATAATCAGTTAATTTACTCACACCTAACAGAAAAACAATCGAATTTCGAAACGTAGATGAAAGAAATTCTACCGAAAATTCCAGCGCCGGATGCGATCGTGACGACATGTCCACGATTAGCAGCTAACATTGGACCGAGAAAAGATTTGAGAACCTAAATATTCAATTGAATAACAAAAACACAGCGCACGAATTCAATTGCAAAATTACCCAAAAATGCGCAACGATGTTAACGTCGAATGTTCGTTGAATCGAATTATCATCGAGTTCAATCAGAGATTTTCCACTGACAACACCGGCATTGTTAATCACCATTGTGATTTCACCGACTTGATCTCGAACCTAAAACGAACTCATTCGATGTAAAAATCAAAATCCGAGATCTTTTGTTTGTTAGGATTACTTTTTGAGCAACTCGATAGACATCTTCTCGGTCACAGAGGTTAACTTTCATTGAGAAAACTCTCGCATCGGATTGAGCATCTTGAATTTGTCGTTTAGTTTCTTCGTTTCCACTTTCGTTTACATCCCAGAGAACGACAGTGGCACCGAGACTAGCAAAACGTTTGGCCATACCTCGACCAAGTCCCGAACCTTTTCAACAAATCAACTGAAACCATTGAATTTTCTCTCAAATCAAAACAAACAAACAAACCAGCGCCTGTAATAAGAATCGTTTCATTTTGAACATTTTTCTTGATTTTTTCAACAAATAAAACACCAAATAAGGCTTTAAACCAATAATAAATTAACCATAAAAATGCTTGTAAATATTCGAAAAAAACAACAACGCCCGACATGATGATAATAGTACGTAGTTAACCAATGAAGTATAGACTTTCTTTTTTCATTCGTTTATAAACATGTGCGTTATCTCTAAAGTACGAAAATGTTATTCGTATTCTTCTGTCGGTCAATGTTCGCGACCCTGATTTGTTTTTCAGCATCGTTGAATTGTAATAACAAAATAAATTACCTTTCATTCTTTATGGCAACAAACAAACAAGAAGAAAGAAGAAACGAGAATGTGGAGAGAAAAGAAAATGCATTTTAACGGTATTCTGTATACTTAACTTAATGTTTTTTTCTTTTTTTTTACTCTTCGTCAAATTCACAAGTGTCTAGCAACGCGTATATAAATCGAATATATTAAAAAATCAAACTTCTTTCTTCTCTTTTGCCTTTCTCATTCATCATCATCATCATGCGATATCCATGCTGCGGCTTTCCATCGTGTTTAAAAACGTTCGAAAACGGTCATGTTCAACGTGCTCATCAACTGTCTTGCGAACACGCCATTTGGAAAACTGAAAAATTAAATCAACGAAAACAACATGCGAAAGCAATTCAATATAATTATACAATTCAAGGAATGAAAGGAAATCAATTCTATCCAACCTACGCCGGTTTAGACAAAACACAGAAGTTTCTCGTTCGAGATCGATATCAATTAGGTGGAAACAATGATCCACAACAATCCTATCGAAAAAATCGACAAGCACCAGACCCGAAACTGGTTCTCATTCAAACCAAATCGACTTCCTTAGATTTCAGCGGATATTATACATAGACAAACTACGTCTTTTTTTTAATAATCTATATCAAAAAGAAAATACGTTCGATTGTTATTTTACGCACATACGCACATTTCTCTATTGAATTATAGCACACGATGGGAGGTAGTTTTTTTTTCTTCTGCTTCTTCTCCTCCTCCTCCTCTTTTCCAAGCATTATGTAAAATAACATTGTAATCCAATTCTCAGTCTCTTGTCCTTCAGCGTAACATGAATGAACAATACCAAGAGAAATAACAACTCATCGAGTTTTCGATTGATATGTTTTTTTAATTTCAAACAAAAAAAACGAACGAACAAACGAAAACGTGAAGATTGATGTTAGAGATTGAATAAATTGATAACGACAGCAATGAGAGAACACTTGATGATTGTTCAAATAAATTAATTTGGTTGAAAATCAATAATAGAGTTTCATTACGCCATTTCCGTTTTCGTTCTAAATCGATCACATCGACGAACGAGGAACTAATTTGCGTGACATTTTGCATTCTTTTTTTTTCTCATACATCTCTCTTCATCAAATTTGATTTTTTCGATCTATCATCGTAATCAAATACAAAAGGAAACGAGCTTTTCTTTGAAGCAAAGGTACAAACAGAAGAAGACAATCCACTTAAAAACAGGCGACCAAAGGATTAAATCATTCGAATAGTTTAGTGATTAGCAAATGTATTGAGAGGATTCTTTAATTTTTTGATCTGATTCGTAGACAAGATGAGAACACTGGAATAGCTCGGTGTATGTGTTCATATTCGAAAAATAAATAGACCGTAGAGCGATGAACGCGAGCAAGCAGAAGGAAGAAAGAAAAAAGAAGAAGGAGAGAGAGAAAGAGAAAGAAAGAGAGAGAGAGAGAAGAGAATTGTCGAGTGGGCAAAGCAAATGCATTCATCAACTTTTCATATATTGGAAAAATCGTGATCGATACTTGTCGTTCAGTAGCTAATTTCAGTTGTTTTGATCTTGATCAAAGCATATTTCCATTACGACCGATTATGAGTGTTTATCTTGTGACAATTTCTTATTTTCAATTACTTATTTATTTCTTAACATCAGTAAATTCGTCAAATATTCGTTATAATTCGTTACTATCCGCTCAATGCAAAGCTCGATGTTTGAGCGATTATCGAAATTCAAGTCAATATCATCGGGCATTGTCTTCGATGAAAATGAAACGATATTTGGCAAGTATTGTCAATACATTCCTTTCTCTGTTTGCTAATTAATCTATTGAATAAACAATAGACAAGAATTTGATTTGAATTGAAAGAGACAAGGTGTCATAGCGATCCAGGTGTTTCCGATTCTCATTTATTTTTTCTTATTTCTTCGTGTGAATAGGCTCAATGAGCTGTTAAAAATTCAAAAATAATTGTTAATTATTTTGTTTTCTAGTCAATCAACAGTGTAACCTTGCCGTGGCGATCGGTTTGGGAGCGTTGTCCGCGTTTGTTAACATGCAGCTCGGTAAGTAAATTGACCGCAAGGAGGAGCTGAAGGTGATAGCGGGTTAGATTGTCTCGTTTGATAAGTGAATATGTGTATATGCATGTTAAACAAATGAGTGTTCAATGTCTATCTAATTCAATTAGCAAAAGATTCGTGTTGATCGACAAAGCACATTCGATGGATCAGTTGGAAATCAGATCATTATTTCTCATTAATATGTTAACAAGCTCGTTTTTTGTTCTTCTTCTAGTGTCTTCTCCCATGTGACTTGGATCCGCCACTTCTTTTATCGAATAAACAAACATGTCAAGCAATCTGTTCAACAGTAAAACATCAGTTCGAATAGCAAATTCTCATTCGTTGTTGTTTTTGTCTTTCGTTTAGTTGAAAGTTATCGAATGTGAACAGAGTTGTTTGTTCATTAAAAGTCTTTATGAACAACAGAGTAAATGTTCATTGTCGAATAATTGTCCCGGTAAGGTCAATTGACTGAGAAGAATTTAAATGATGTTTTTCTTTTTTGAAAAGAAAAAGTCTCGTCGCCGACGAATGTCCAAGCAATCGAACGAAAAAGTCGTCGAACCGTTCGATTGAAATGGAATTGGAATCTTCAATCGAATTCTGAGCCCGTTTTTTACGTTATCGAAGCGCAATGGACTCTGCCGAAAACGGATTCGAATCAATATGAATTGGTTTCGAAATGGGGCTTTGTCAAAGAAGAAGTTTCGAATACCAAGGCGATTATTCGAAATATTCAACGAGATAATCGTTGGTATCAATTTCGTGTTGCCGCTGTGACGCAACACGGAGACTCGACATTCTCATATCCAACTGCGCCATTTCGATTAAGTTAGTTGATCGTTAAAAACGAAACGATCAATTTCATTGTTTGTTTGTTTTTTTAAGCAAATCAATCGAGGAATTCTGCATCTTCACTATCGATGATCGATCCTCCGAAAAATTTCTCAATCAAATCCTTCGTTCTAAATTCCGACACAGTCAACGTTACACTTGCTTGGCAACAATCATCTTCATCTCTCACGACGAGTTATCAAGTTCGTTGACATTTTCTCCAACAAAAAAAGCCTCTCAACTCTCTGCTTTGCTTAGCTTTTCTGGGAACTCAAAGACAATCCATCGTCACCGTCGAATCGAATCGAAACATCTGCCTTGGAACAAACGATTCCGTTTCTTTCAATCGATCAAACCTATCTATTCAAAGTATGTACTCATGAAAAAAGAGTCAAGTATACACTTGTGATTTCCTTGTAAAAGATTCGTTCAAGAATTTTCACTGACGGCCAACCAATCCGCATTAGTTCCGATCAATCAATCGAGTTCAATTATGACAAACAAATCTTTTCAATAGACAATTTTCAAATCTCTCGACCTTATTTTCACAATGGTTTAATTAAGACGAACGTAACTTGGAAGAAAATCATCGATTCACGTTTCAAACAATACGATATCCATTGGATTGAAACTCGTTGTTCATCGGAGATCTATTCGTGCTGTTATCGACGTGATGCCGTGACCATACAGAATTTTTTTCAATTGTACGATCTTCGATTTAATTGTTCGTATTTGATAAATATTAAAATCAATGGTTTCGAACAAGTTCAACCGTTTGAATTTTATTTCGATGTTGGTTCTTGTCAATCGATTAGTGTTCAAGGATCAGTTCAACCGCCTTGTCAAACCGATAGAAAATCAAGTAGAGAATTTCGTTGTTTCGTCTTGTCAATAATCCTTTTTTTTTTGTTTTTGGTTTATTTAAGT
>ERZ781399.1052-NODE-1052-length-25713-cov-6.333541_pt1 | contig 25713 bp, 29 predicted proteins | sample MGYA00511014_ERZ781399 | MGnify/ENA primary metagenome ERZ781399 (study PRJEB29847, sample SAMN06458254) | wastewater metagenome | isolation source: Wastewater bioreactor | place: South Africa: Cape Town | study: EMG produced TPA metagenomics assembly of the...
GATGCGGTGATAGCCGACGACGCGCAGCGCAGCACGATCGGTCAGGAGCGGCAGGTTGAGCGTCGCTGCCGCATCGTGGCTGTCGGCGCCGTGCTGGGTCAGCGCATAGCCCGCTTGCATCCGCGCCGCGAAACCGCCGCTGTCGGGCCTTGCCGGATCGATGCGGATGATGCCGCCGAGCGACCCGGCGCCGTAAAGCGTCCCCTGCGGCCCTTCCAGCACCTCGATCTTGTCGATGTCATAGAGCGCGATGTCGGGATCGGGCGCATTATAGTTGAGCCGCGCATAGCCGAAATATTGCCCCACCGTCGCCTGCGTCGGGCCGGTGAAGCTCGAATCGGCGACGCCGCGAATGAACAGCTTGTTGCGGCCGGGGCCGAGGTTGGTCGAATTGACCGAGGGAAGCTGGCGCACGATGACGTCCGAACCATGCTGCCCGGGCGCGCCCGCGAACCTGTCATCGAGGCGCATCACCGTAACCGCTGCGGGATAGTCGGCGAGCGCGGTGTCGCGCTTGCTGGCGGTGACGATAATCTCTTCGGGCGGCGCGGGGTCGGCCGGGCGCGGGGCGGCGGGGCGCGGCGCGGGGCGGCGCGGCGGCGGTGCCGGGCGCCCCCGAACGGGGACGCGCACGATGCGAAAGCTGCGCGCGTCGATGATGGTCACGCCTAGCCCGGTGCCGCGCAGCAGCCGCGCAAGCGCGGTTTCGGCGTCCATCGTGCCGGCGACGCGGCGCACGCGGATCTCGCCCATCGCGGGATCGGCAAGCGCGACACTGACGCCGCCCTGGCGCCCGAGTTCAAGAATCGCCTGGTCGAGCCGGCCGGCAGCGATGGCAAAGCGATGCGTCTCGGCGGCATGGACCGACGCGGGGGCCAGAGCCGCCACGAGGCTGGCCGCCGCCCATTGCCTGTAACGCTGCACCATCAGTTCGCGGTCAGTCGCCACTCCTCGCCGACCTTGCGGGCCGAAACGCCCATCAGGATCGCGATCTTTTCTATAGCGGCCTTGTCACTGCCGTCGATCAGGATCGTGCCCGTAAAGGTGCGATCGGCGATGGCGGGATCGACGGCGATCGGGGCGCCAAGCGCGCGCGACAGGTCGGGCGCGATGTCCGACAGCGGCGCCGCGGTGAAATCGAGGCGGCCCGTCTTCCACCCGGCCACCGTCGCTGGATCGACGCGGGTGACGACCGGTGCGGCGCCGCTATGCGCGATGTGCAGCCGCTGCCCGGCGCGCAGCAGCAGTGCCGCGCGATCGGGATCGAACATCACCGCGCCTTCGGCGACGCTCACTTCGGCACGTCCGTCCTCGCGCGCGACGTTGAAGACCGTGCCGACATCGCGCAGTCGCATGTCGCCCGATACGACGGTGAAGGGATCGGTGGGATCGTGGATGACGCGGAACACCGCCTCACCGCTTTCGAGCGTCGCGATGCGCGGATTGCGGCGGTCGAGCGTCACGCGCGTTCCGCCGTTGAGGTCAATCACCGTTCCGTCGTCCAGCGTCACGCTGCGCTGCTCGCCAAGCGCGGTCTCGACCGCATAGGTCGGCACCGCGACGCGATAGACCGGCCACGCACTCACCGCGACGAGCAGCGCGGCGGCAACGGCACCATAGCGGCGGAAGAATCCGGGGGCGTTGTCGTTGGCAGGCGCGGCGTCGGGGCGATCCGCGGCCAAGGGGCGCGCGGCGAGCGCCTCGGTCATCGCCGCATCGGCGATCGCCACCCGGTCATAGGCCGCGGCGTGCGCAGGATCGGCCTCCAGCCATGCGGTGAAGGCAGGCCAATCGGCATGCGCAGGGTCGCGCTGCCGGACGAACCAGCCCACCGCCTCCTGCTCTGTCATGCCGTGTGCCATGCCTAAAACCGTCCCTTCGCAGCTAGGACGGTCTGGTCAGTCATTTTCCGCATCGAGTTTGTCACGTAATTGCAATACGGCCTTGTAGGCCTTTTGTAGATGTTTTTCGACAGCGCTCAGGCTGAGGCCGAAATGCGCGGCGATGTCGCGCTGCGGCGTGCCGTCGATGCGGTAGCTGCGGAAGATGCCGGTGGTCGGCTCGCCCAGTTCGTCGAACAGCGCCGCGACGCGCGCCAGCTCGCTCTTCGCGATCGCCGCGCGCTCGGCCGAGGGGGCTGGCGATGCCTCGCCCGCATCGTCCGTTGCCAGCGCGTTCCACGCATCGTCGCGCCGCTCGCGGCGCTGCGCCGAGCGGCGGCGGTCGATCACCAGATTGTCGGCGACGCGATAGAGATAGGACAGCGGGTCATCGGGAACCGCCGCGATACCGCCGATCTTGATCCACAGATCCTGCAGAATATCCTCGGCATCCGACGCGTCGCCGCAGCGGGCCCGCACGAAACGTTCCAGCGCTGCGCGGTGGGCCAGGAACGCCCCTTCCAGACCGTCGGCGATCATGCGCCGCCCCATACCAATGCCGCGCCCAAGCCGCAATCGGATCGCGCCCATCGATCGGCAATGCGACGTTTTTTTCGTGCCCATGCGGAAAAGCGCGCGCGGTGCCGTCCTTTTTACAGGGGCGATGGTCGAATTGCGTAGCGGGAGCCTTGCCCCATGTCCCAAATCCTGTCCCGCCGCCTGCTCCGGATCGCTGCGCTGGCCGGGGCTATGGCCGCGAGTTGCACCGCAACTGCCGCGCCTCCCCCAGCCCCCGCGACCCCGATCAGCGTCCTCACCTACAATATCCATGGCCTACCCTGGCCGCTCGCCTGGGGGCGCAGCGATGATTTCGGGCAAATCGCGGCGCGGCTGCGCGCGATGCGGCAGGCGGGAACCCAGCCGCATATCGTCGTGCTGCAGGAAGCCTTCACCCGCGCCGCGCAGCGGATCGGTGCGGAAAGCGGCTATCGCTATGTCGTGGACGGCCCGGCCGCCGCCGATCGCAGCAGCCTGCCCGCCACCGCCGCCGACCGCCGCTTCGCCGCCGCCGCGTCATGGTTCAAGGGCGAGCGGTCGGGCAAGCTGCTCGGTAGCGGGCTGCAACTGCTGTCCGACTATCCGATCCTCGCGGTGCGCCGCGCGCCCTTTCCGGCCTATGCCTGTGCCGGTTATGACTGCCTTGCCAACAAGGGCATATTGATGGCGCTCGTCGCGGTGCCGGGCGCGGCGACGCCGGTCGTTGTGACCACCGCGCATTTCAATTCGCGGGGGGCGTCGGGGGTTTCCGACGAACGCGCCGACTATGCCTATCGCCGCCAGCTCGACGCGGCCGGACGGTTCATGGCGCAAAGCCCGTGGCATCGCTATCCGATCATCTTTGCCGGCGACTTCAACGTCGGCAAGATCGCGCCGCGCGCCCGCGCCTTCGCGTCGGCGACGGGCGGCTGGTGGGGTGCAGCGCGCACCGGCGGGCTCGACGATGCGATGCACGCCTGTTCGCGCGACACAAGCGGCCTGCCCCGCGCCGCGCTCGAAAGCTTTCACCGCGCGAAGGACTGGCAATTATTTGCATCGACCCGCTTCGCCGCGCTCACCGCTGAAGCCATATCGGTGCCGTTCGGGCGCGGCGCCGACGGCCGCATGCTGTCCGACCATATCGGCTATGTCGCGCGCTATCGCCTCGCGCCGACCGCCGCACGCGGTCCGCTCGGCTATGTCCGTTTGAAATAGGCGATCAGGCGATCGATCGACGGCCGCGCAGCCTGTAACGCCTGCTCGGTGGCGGCATCGTCGCGCCGCGCCGCGCCCTCCCGTGCCGCCTTCAGTGCTGCACCCATCTGGCCCGCCAGCGCCGGGTCGCCGACGTCGCCCGCAATGTCATCCCAATGCTGGCCGGCCATTGTCATCGCCGCATCGACCCCGGACCAGTCCGGCCGCGCCGCCGCAAGACGCGCGGCCCCGGCCAATTGCGCATAATCAATCAGCGCCATTGCCGTTGTCGTCTTCGACACCGTCGCCATATCCTCGACCAGCGTGCGATAGATTTCGAGCGCGGCGAGCCTGGCACCCTGCCGGTCGCCCTGCCGCGCGGCGGCATCGAGCGCCGCGAGCCGCGGCACGATCGCCTGCTGCGCCGCGGCCCCGAGCGACGCGTGGACGCCTTTTTCGGAATAGATGGCGGTGGCGACGCGAGCGCGAAACTGCCCGGCCGATTCGTCTGGCGCCGCCACCGCCACATCGCGAAAATAGCCGGCAGCGGCATGTTTGAGCGGATCGGGATCGACCGCATAATCGGTAATCCCTGCGCGCGTCGTCAGCGAGAAGGTCGCAATCGCCTGATCAGAAGGCGAATGCGGCGCCCCGCAGGCGCCCAGCGTCAGGAGAGGCAGGATCATCGCGCCGCGCAGCCGGCGAACGTCGAACCGAAAATCGCGTAGAAAATTTGGCAAAGGCCTATCCTTTGCCCGGAAGACGTCGCGGGCGCGGCAAAGCCGCACCCCCGTTGTCCCAAAAGGCGGGTCAGCTTGCGCAGTCGGCAAACAGCGCCTTCAGATCCTTCTTCAATATCTTGCCATTGGCGTTGCGCGGCAGCGTGTCGGCGACGAAGTGCACCGCGACCGGCACCTTGAACGCGGCGAGCCGCGCGCGCACCCAATCCTGCAATTCGCTTTCGCTTGCCGTCATCCCCGGCGCCAGATGGACGACCGCCGCAGGTTCTTCCCCCAGCGTGCGGTGCGGAATGCCGATGATCGCGCAATCGGTGACCGCCGGATGTTCGTAGAGCGCGTTTTCGACTTCCGACGAATAGATATTCTCGCCGCCGCGCAGCACCATGTCCTTGGCCCGGTCGACGATATAGACGAAGCCCTCGTCGTCGAGGCGCGCAAGGTCGCCGGTGCGTACCCAGCCGTCGACAAAGGTTTCGGCCGTCGCCTCGGGCTTGTTCCAATAGCCTTTGACGATCATCGGGCCGCGCGCCCACAGCTCGCCGACCGTTCCCGTCGGCAGCACCGTCACGCCATCATCGTCGCGGATTTCAAGGTCGGCGACCGCAACCGCCGGCCCGGCGCTGGTCGGACGATTGAGATAATCTTCCGACGAGTGCGACGTCACTGTCGCCATCGTTTCGGTCATCCCCCAGCCGTTGCCCGGCAGCGCGCCGAATTCTTCGTAGATGCGCTTGACCAGTTCGGGCGCCGACGGCGCGCCGCCATAGGCGATCGCCTCGATCGACGAGAGATCGTAATTGGCGCGGTCGGGATGCTCGATCAGCTGCCAGGCGATCGTCGGCACGCCGCCGGTCACATTGACCTTTTCGCGCGCGATGATCTCCATCGCCTGCACCACGTCCCATTTGCGCATGAAGATCGTCGTGTTGCCCGCCGCCATGCTGCCCATCAGGCTGGCCGAACAGGCGGTGACGTGAAACATCGGAATGACGGTCAGCGTCGTGCGCGGCTGCGGATCGGGGATCGCTTCGCCGCGGCGCAGAAAGCTGCGCGCCGCCGAAAAGCCGCCCGAGAGGATATTGCTCATCAGATTGCGATGGGTGCCGAGCGCGCCCTTGGGATTGCCCGTCGTACCGCTGGTGTAGAAGATCGTCGCCTCGTCATCGGGATCGATCGCAACGACAGGCCGCGCGATATCGGGAAGCGCCGCCCAGCTCGCGGGTGCGCCGACGATATCCTCGATCGCCGTCGTGTCGCCTTCAGCGCCGCCGCGCGCGACGATCCAGCGCGCGACTCCGTCCAGTTCTTCGCGATGATCGCGCAGCCGCTCGAGCCGCTCGCCATCGACGATCACGACCTTTGCGCCCGAATCGCGGATGCCATAGGCCAGTTCGGCACCGGTCCACCATGCATTGAGCGGCACTGCGATCGCGCCGATGGTCGTGATCGCGAAAAAGACCATCGGCCATTCGGGCAGGTTGCGCATCGCAAAGGCGACGCGGTCGCCCTTACCCACGCCCATGTCCTGCAGCGCATGCGCCAGCGCCGCGGTCGCGCGCCAATTGGCCTCGAAGCTGATGCGGTCGTCGTCGAGGATGGTGAACGGCCGCGCGCCATGGGTGCGCGACAAGTCGAAGAGGACGCCAAGATCGTTGGGGGCATTTTTCCAGACGCGCGTCGGCACGCCGCGGATCGTCACCGTCTCCATCTCGAAGCGCGCGCCGGGCGCGGTCAGCACCGCGGTTGCATCGGCCATCGACATTTTCGGCCAGGCCGGATCGAGCGCCACCAGCGGCTCTGTCATCACGTCACTCGTCACGCGCATTGCTCCCATATCCGTCCGGTCGGGCGCCGGAGATTCGCCTCAGCGTTACGGACGAACGACGGGCCGCACAAGCGGGCGAAGCATGGAAAGGCGCAGCGTTCGTCGCGGCGCGGCGACGCCCTAGCCCGGCGCGATCCGCCCGCCCGCAACCCGAAAGCGCGTTACCGGGCCGGGCATGGCATCGAACAGCGCCGCTTCGGTCCCGGTGAGCCACGCCTGCCCGCCCTGGCCGGCTAGGCGCCCATAAAGCGCGGCGCGGCGCAGCGGGTCGAGATGCGCGGCGACTTCGTCGAGCAGCAATATCGGCCGCTGCCCCCGCGCGCGCGCCACGCAATCGCTGTGCGCAAGGACGAGCGAGAGCAGCATCGCCTTTTGCTCGCCGGTCGAGCAGCGCGCGGCGGCGCGGCCGCTCGCCGCGTGGACGGCGGCAAGATCGTCGCGGTGCGGGCCGGCGGTCGCGCGCCCGGCGGCCGCATCGATCCGGCGCCGTGCCGCGAACAGATCGCGCAGCGCCGCGGCGTCGTGCGCCGCGCCGCGCGGGGCGCCCTCGGCATCGACAAGGGTCAGCAGCGGGCGCGCGAAGGGTGCGTCGGGCTGCTCCGCCAGTTCGGCGGATAACGCCGCGAGCGTCCGCTGGCGCGCCGCATCGATCGCCGCGCCATGCTCGGCCAGCTGCGCCTCCAGGCTCGCCAGCCATTGTGGATCGGCGGCGGGAAGGTCGGCGAGCAATTTTCCCCGCGCGCGCATCGCCGCTTCATAACGATTGCCATGCTGGGCATGGCGCGGGTCAAGGGCGAGGACGAGGCGGTCGAGGAAGCGCCGCCGATTGCCCGCCGTTTCGACGAACAAGCGGTCCATTGCCGGGGTGAGCCAGAGGATGGCGAGCCAGTCGCCGAGCGCCGTCGCCGCCGCGGCGCTGCCGTTGATCCGGACGATCCGGCGCCCCGGTGCCGAGGGTTCGACCCCGGTACCAAGCGCCACGGGGGCGAGCGCGGGATCACCCTGCACCTCGCCGAACACTGCGAAGCCGCCGGCGGCGCCGTCGCGCACCATATCGGGTAGCGCCGCGCGCCGAAGCCCGCGCCCCGGCGCGAGCAGCGATATCGCTTCCAATATATTCGTCTTGCCGGCGCCATTGTCGCCGTGAAGCGCGACAAGGCCGGGCCCGGCCGCCAGATCGGCCCCCGCGTGATTGCGGAAATCGGTCAACGAAAGGCGGATCAGCGTCATCTGCGTTGCGCCTACCCCAGCCCTGTGTGCGATGCGAGTCCCGCGCATCATCGTTGCACGCCAAAGGCGGAACGCAAAAAATTCCAATTTGAGGGAATTTTCACCACATCATTGATTTTTTCCCGCTGAAATATCGTTTCAACATCGAAAACGCCGCGGTTAACCGCCAATGAATGAAATTGGCACGCCTCCTGCATTACTTGTGGCATCCACCGGATGGTCCGGGTGGGAGGAACGAAAGGATTATATCATGGCTCATTTCAACACCGAATCGCTCAAGAGCTACGCCATCGCGGCGGTTGCCACGCTCTACTGCTCGATCATGTTCCTGGCCGCTGCCGGCCCGAACGGTGCGGAACTCGGCCGGCTGGTCATCTGACCAGCCGCCCCCACCCACGAACAACGCCGGTCCCGGAGGGACCGGGACGGAAAGGAAAGAAATGAAACAGGGTTTTCGCAAGAATCGTCGCGATGGCATGGTCTTCGGCGTCTGCGCCGGCATGGCGGACCACTTCGGCTTCGACGTCTTGTGGACGCGCGTCGCCTTTGTGGCACTGACTTTGCTGGGCTTCGGCCTGCCGCTGCTGGTCTATCTGACCGTCGCGATCCTCGCGCCGTAACGCAGCCACGGGCCGGCCGCCTTTCAGGCACGTCGCACCGGCCCCGCATATTTCCACTATCGAAGGCCCGCCGGTCCGCCGGTGGGCCTTTTCTTTTGCGCGGCGTACCTAGCCGGCGGGCAGTTTGAGCCGTACGAGCGTCCCGCCAAGATCCTCGCTCTCTTCCAGCGCGACGCTGCCGCCATAGATTTCAGCGACGTCGCGGACGATGGCGAGGCCAAGCCCCGTCCCCGGCTTGCCGCTGTCGAGCCGGACGCCGCGGTCGAAGATACGCTGCCGGTCGGCGGGCGAAATGCCGGGGCCGTCGTCCTCGATCAGTATCTCGGCCATGCCGCCCGCGCGCTGCACGGTCACGAAAACGCTCCCGCCGCCATATTTGGCCGCATTTTCGAGCAGGTTTCCGATCAATTCGTCCAGATCTTGCCGCTCGACCCGTGCCACCAGCGTCTTGTCGCCTGCCTCGTCGAAACGCACATCGGGATGGAGGCGGGTCAGCGCGCGCAGCACGCTGTCGACGCTGTCCCAGACAACGGCGCGCGCCTGCGCCGCGCCGCGGCGCCCGACCGCCCGCGCGCGCGCCAGATGATGATCGACCTGCCGCCGCATCGTCGCCGCCTCGCGCCGGATCGTTTCGGCAAGGTCGCTGTCCGACCCCGCGGCGCTGTTGAGCAGCACGGTCAGCGGCGTCTTGAGCGCATGCGCCAGATTGCCGGCGTGCAGCCGCGCCTCCTCGGCCTGCTTTTCGTTATGCGCGAGCAGCGCGTTCAATTCCTCGACCATCGGCTGCACTTCGAGCGGCAGCGGCGCGATGACGCGGCGGTTTTCGCCGCCGCGCATCGCCGCGATCGCACGCCGGATGTGGCGCAGCGGCCAGAGGCCGTAAAAGGTCTGCAGCGCGGCGAGGACGATCAGCCCGACGCCAAGCAGCCCCAGGCTGGGAATCAGCGTCGCGCGCACCGCGCGGATTTGCTCGTCGAGTGCCTGACGCGACTGTGCGATCTGGAAACGCCAGTTGGTCTTGCTGCCCGGAAGGATGACGTTGCGCTCCAATATGCGCAGCTGTTCGTCGGGAAACTGCGTGCTGTCATAGGTATGGAGCCCGGTATCGACATGCGGCTTGGGCGATTTGAGCGTCCGTTCCCACAGCGAGCGCGAGCGATAGGGCTCCTGCCCGCCGCCGCTGATCTGCCAATAAAGGCCGCTATAGGGTTCGAGGAAGCGCTGGTCGCCCAGCGGCTCGATCAGCCGCACCTCGCCATCGGGGCCGATCTCCGACGAGCGGATCATCGCGTGCTCGCGCCGGTCAGCACCCGGTCGAGCGCGAAGCCGCCGCCGATCAGCAGCACCGAAATCCACAGCGCCGCAATCGCAATCATGCGCCGCGCGAGCGAGCCGGTCGTCAGGCTCGCCAGCGCAGCCGGCTCCGTGCGAGTTTCGGTGCCGGGCGCGATCGGCGAGGCGGCGTCGGCCTCGGCCATGATCAGCCCTGCGGATCGTCGAGCTGATATCCGAGGCCGCGGATCGTCGTGATGATGTCGGCACCCAGCTTCTTGCGGATGCGGGTGACGAACACCTCGATCGTGTTCGAATCGCGATCGAAATCCTGATCGTAGATATGTTCGATCAGTTCGGTGCGCGACACGACCTTGCCCTTGTGGTGCAGCAGATAGGACAGAAGCTTATATTCCTGCGCGGTCAGCTTGACCGGCTCGCCATCGAGCGTGACGCGGCCCGAGCGCGTGTCGAGCCGCACCTTGCCCGCGATCAACTCGCTCGACGCATTGCCCGAGGCGCGGCGGATCAGCGCGCGCAGACGAGCGATCAATTCCTCGGTCTGGAACGGCTTGGCGAGATAATCGTCGGCGCCCGCGTCGAGCCCGGCGACCTTGTCCGACCAGCTGTCGCGCGCGGTCAGGACGAGAACGGGAAAGTTGCGCTTTTCGCGGCGCCAGCGATCGAGCACCGTCAGCCCATCGACTTCGGGCAGGCCGAGGTCGAGGATCGCGGCGTCATAATCCTCCGTCGATCCCAGGAAGTGCCCGTCTTCGCCATCGGTCGCGAGGTCGACGGCGTAGCCGTTCCCCTCCAGCGTCGCCTTGAGCTGCGGCCCCAGCGTGGGTTCGTCTTCGACAATCAAAATCCGCATTCAGGCACCTTTCGTCTGCGAACCCACCGGACAGGGCGGGCCGAACGCCTCTCTACCAAGACGCAACGATCATCGCAAAATGTCGTTGCAGCGAAAAATGTCAGGGTCTGCGGCCGACGATCCGGCCGGTGCGCGCGTCCACATAGACGATCACCACCTGGCTGCCGTCCATGAACTTGAGGGCATAGACCATCTGGCGCGCATCGAACTGCGGGCCGCCGAGATAGGTCATATTGCTGTAGGGCGCGCGCGAACGGACATCGGCGATCAGGCGGTTGAGCGGGATTACCTGCCCCTGCGCCGCCGCTTCGCGCAAATTGTCCTGATCGCGGTCGCGATCGCCGCGCGCAGCCGCGGGACCGGCTGCAGCAAGCAGCAGTGCCGAGGCGATCGAGAAGGTCAGGGTGCGGATCATGCCGGGAGATTTAGCCCCTATGCATTGAATAGGCGATGAATGGCCCCGTCAGCCGATGTTTTACAATGCGACGGCCACCGACCGGTCAACCCGGCGATGGTGGGCGCGACAGGGATTGAACCTGTGACCCCACCCGTGTGAAGGGTGTGCTCTACCGCTGAGCTACGCGCCCGCCCCGGACCGAAGCGGCTGCGCCGCGTCCGAAAGCGGGTCGTCCATAACCGCTCGCGCCGCGATTGCAACGCCGATTTGCGACTCGGCACCCCCGAAATGCAAATCGGGCCGCAGCTTGCGCCACGGCCCGAGATGTTTCTTCGTCAAGAAGCGCCAGCGATTAGTTGACGGCGTCCTTGAGGGCCTTACCGGCCTTGAACTTCGGCTGGTTCGACGCCGCGATGGTCATCGTTTCGCCGGTGCGCGGGTTACGGCCGGTCGACGCCTTGCGCTTGCTGACCGCGAAGGTGCCGAAGCCGACGAGACGGACTTCGCCGCCCTTCTTCAGCGCGCCGGTGATCGAATCGAACACAGCTTCGACAGCCTTGCTCGCATCGCCCTTGGTGAGGCCGCTCGAGTCAGCGACGGCGGCGATCAGGTCTTGTTTGTTCATGCCTAAGGAACCCCTGTGTGTGGTTGTTGAATGATTCTCATGGCCCGAAGCCATGGCGCGCCACTAACGATGTTTCGCCCCGCCTTGTCAAAGCAAAAAGCGGCGCGAAACCGGCCAAAATGCCGATTTTGCGATGAAAAGGCTCTTGCGGAAGCCCCGTCGGCGGTCCGGTCAGTGCCGAATCGCCGATTCGGGGTCTCCACCCGCCGAAATCGGCGGCGAAGCGGCCAATTCGTCGGCTTCGGTCCATTCGATCGGCTCGACAGGGCTGACCAGCGCCTCGGCGAGCACCTGATCGACATGACTCACCGGAATGATCTTCAGCGACGCGGTAATGTTCGCCGGAATCTCGACCAGGTCCTTTTCATTCTCTTCGGGAATGAAAACGGTCGTGATGCCGCCCCTCAGAGCCGCAAGCAGCTTTTCCTTGAGGCCCCCGATCGCCAGCACGCGGCCACGCAGCGTAACCTCGCCGGTCATCGCAACGTCCTTGCGCACCGCGATGCCGGTCAGCGTCGACACCATCGCCGTGACCATGCCCACGCCGGCCGAGGGCCCGTCCTTGGGCACCGCGCCTTCGGGCAGGTGGATGTGGATGTCCTTGCGCGCGAACAGGCTGGGCTTGATGCCATAGGCGGGCGCCCGCGCCTTGACGAAGGACAGCGCGGCCTGCACCGACTCGGTCATCACCTCGCCCAGCTTGCCGGTGGTGCGTACTTGCCCCTTGCCCGCCGCAGTGACGGCTTCGATCGTCAACAGTTCGCCGCCGACCTCGGTCCAGGCAAGGCCGGTAACCGCGCCCACCTGATCCTCGCGGTCCGAAACGCCGTGGCGAAATTTGCGCACGCCCGCAAATTCGGAGAGGTTTTCGGGCGTCACCACGACGCTTTCCGCCTTCCCTTCGAGGATCTTGCGCAGCGCCTTGCGCGCCAGACGCGCAATCTCGCGCTCGAGCGTCCGGACGCCGGCTTCGCGGGTATAATACCGGATCAGGTCGCGCAGACCTTCGTCGGTCAGCTCGAACTCGCCGGCCTTCAGCCCGTGCGCCTCGACCTGCTTGGCGATCAGATGGCGCTTGGCGATCTCGACCTTCTCATCCTCGGTATAGCCTTCGAGCCGGATGATCTCCATGCGGTCCAGCAGCGGCTGCGGCAGGTTGAGCGAGTTGGCGGTGGTCACGAACATGATGTCCGAAAGGTCGACGTCGACCTCCAGATAATGGTCCTGAAACTTCGCATTCTGTTCGGGGTCGAGCACCTCGAGCAGCGCCGATGCCGGATCGCCGCGGAAATCCTGGCCCAGCTTGTCGATCTCGTCGAGCAGGAACAGCGGGTTCATCGTGCCGGCCTTTTTGAGGTTGGTCACGATCTTGCCCGGCAGCGAGCCGATATAGGTGCGGCGGTGGCCGCGGATTTCGGCCTCGTCGCGCACGCCGCCGAGCGACTGGCGCACGAACTCGCGGCCCGTCGCCTTGGCGATGCTGCGGCCGAGCGAGGTCTTGCCGACGCCCGGAGGACCAACGAGGTACAGGATCGGCCCCTTCAGCTTGTTGGTGCGTGCCTGCACTGCCAGATATTCGACGATCCGGTCCTTGACCTTTTCGAGCGCGAAATGATCGGCGTCGAGGACGTCCTGCGCCTTCGCGATGTCCTTTTTCAGCTTCGACTTCTTGCCCCACGGCAAGCCGATCAGCGTGTCGAGATAGTTGCGAACAACCGTCGCCTCGGCCGACATCGGCGCCATCGCGCGCAGCTTCTTGAGCTCGGCGTTCGCCTTGGCCTTGGCTTCCTTCGACATCTTCAGGCTGTCGATCTTGGCCTGCAGTTCCGCGAGATCGTCGCCGCCCTCGCCATTGTCGTTGCCGAGTTCGCGCTGGATCGCCTTCAACTGTTCGTTGAGATAATATTCGCGCTGGCTCTTTTCCATCTGGCGCTTCACGCGGCCGCGGATCTTCTTTTCGACCTGCAGCACGCCGAGTTCGCCTTCCATGAAGGCGAACACCATTTCGAGCCGCTTCGCAGGCGCATTCTCGACGAGCAGCGCCTGCTTGTCGGCGACCTTGATGTTGAGGTTGCCGGCAACCGAGTCGGCGAGGCGCGACGAATCGTCGATCTGCGACAATTGCACCGCGGTTTCGGCCGGCATCTTCTTGTTGAGCTTGGCATAGCTTTCGAACTGGTCGACGACCGAACGCATCAGCGCCGCGGTATCGACACTGTCGTCGACGGCATCAGCGATCGGCTCGACCGTTGCCATCACGGCCTTGCCGTCATCGTCGAGCGACTGAAGCTTGGCGCGCTGCTTGCCTTCGACCAGCACGCGGACGGTGCCGTCGGGCAGCTTGAGCAATTGCAGAACCGTCGCGATCACGCCGGTATCGTACAGATCGTCGCGGACGGGATCGTCCTCGCCCGGATCGAGCTGGGCGACGAGAAAAATTTCCTTATCGGCTTCCATCGCCGCTTCGAGCGCGGCGACCGAGCGATCGCGCCCGACGAACAGCGGCACGATCATGTGCGGAAAGACGACAATGTCCCGCAGGGGCAGAAGGGGAAAAGACTGGTTCATCAGGGCTCCTGGGCGGGCGCAAGACCGCGCGCCGCCCTTTTAATAGGGTGGTTATCGCTAATATGGCGTAACTTGGCGCGCATTCAATGACGGTGCGGTGAATGGGCATCTCTCTTCCCTGTGGCAAAGCCATGGGGAGGTGGCAGCCCGAAGGGCTGACGGAGGGGCCAGCGACGCAATGTCGTCGCCCCTCCACCACCGCCTGCGGCGGCGGTCCCCCTTCCCCATGGCTTCGCCACAGGGAGGATCAATTCGTCAAAACGGCAGCTTGAACCCGGGCGGCAGCGGCAGGCCGCTGGTCATCTTGCCCATTTCCTCGTTGCTCGCCTGATCGGCCTTTTCGCGCGCGTCATTGAACGCAGCGGCAAGCAGGTCTTCGAGCATCTGCTTTTCGGCGGGAACCATCAGGCTGTCGTCGATCGCAATCGCCTTGATCCGGCCCTTGGCGGTCGCCGTAATCCTGACCAGACCGCCGCCCGAAACGCCCTCGACCTCGACATTGTCGAGCTTGGCCTGCGCCTCCTGCATCTGGGCCTGCACCGTGGCAGCCGCTTCCTGCGCCGCCTTCATCATTTCTTCGATCGATTTCATGGGGCGGACTTATGGCGATTGTCGCCATCCTCGACAAGTCTTGCGTCGGGAAATGCCGCCAGAACGGCCTTTACCACGGGCAGTTCGCGGATTCGCGCATCATTGTCGGCCAGCTTCGCGGCGCGCATTTGCGCCAGGCTGGGCCGGCCTTCGCCCTCGCCCGCGCGCACCGACCAGCGATTGCCCGTCGCAGCGAGCAGCGCGTCGGCCAGATCGCGGGCAAAGCCTTCGCCGAGCGCCGGAACGGGCGCGAACGTCAGCGTCCCCGGTTCGAGCGCGATCAGCCGCATATGGTCATAGACATCGACCGCTAGCCGGTGATTGCCCGTCGATTCGAGCAGCTGGTGAATCTGCGCGATGGTCAGCGCCGCGGGAGGCGGTGCTTCGGGTGCCTCGACCGCTGGCGGCGGCGTGTCGGCCGCAACCGACGCGCCGGGCGTATCGCCCGCGGGCGCTGCTTGCGGCGCTACAAGCGGCATCGCCGGAACGCCGCCCGATTCGAGCAGCTTCGCCAGTTCGCCCGGATCGGGAAGCGATGCGGCATAGATCACGCGCAGCAACAGCATTTCCAGATGCTCGAGCGGATTGTTCGCGCGCAGCACCTCGTCATGCCCCTTGAGCAGCAATTGCCACAGCCGGTTGAGCGGTGCGAAGCCCAGCTTCTGGGCCCAATCGCCGATGCGTTCGCGGTCGGCGGCGGCCAGCGCCGGATCGTCGTGGCGCGCCACCTTGGCCAGCGTCACCGCGTGCGTCAGGTCCATCAACCCGCGCACCATCGCGACCGGCTCGATCCCCAGCGCATATTGGGCGCGCGCAAGGTCGATCGCGGCGCCCGCATCGCCGCCGAGCACGGTCGCCATCAACTGCGCAATCGCCGTGCGGTCCGACAGACCCAGCATCGTGCGGACCTGGTCGGCCGAAATCCGCCCGCCGCCCGCGCCATCGGCTTCCAGATCGGCGTGGGCAATCGCCTGGTCGAGGATCGAAAGCCCGTCGCGCACCGATCCTTCGGCGGCATTGGCGATCAGCCAGATGGCAGGCGCCTCGGCCTCGACGCCCTCTTTCTGCAGGATCGAACTGAAATGCGCGAACAGCATGTCGGGCGTGATGCGCCGCAGGTCGAACCGCTGACAGCGCGACAGCACCGTCACCGGCACCTTGTTCACCTCGGTCGTCGCGAACAGGAATTTGACGTGCGGCGGCGGTTCTTCCAGCGTTTTCAGCAGCGCATTGAACGCGTTACGCGACAACATATGCACTTCGTCGATGATATAGATCTTGTAGCGCGCCGACACCGCAGCATAGCGCACCGCCTCGATAATCTCGCGCACATCGTCGACGCCGGTGTTCGATGCGGCGTCCATCTCGATCACGTCGATATGACGCCCTTCGGTGATCGCGCGGCACGGCTCGCACACGCCGCACGGATCGATCGTCGGCCCGCTCTGCCCGTCGGGGCCGATGCAGTTGAGCGCCTTGGCGATCAATCGCGCGGTCGACGTCTTGCCGACCCCGCGCACCCCGGTCATCAGGAACGCATGCGCCAGCCGGTCGCGCGCGATCGCGTTGCCGAGCGTCCGCACCATCGCATCCTGCCCGATTAGTTCGGCAAAGGTCTGCGGCCGATATTTGCGGGCAAGGACGCGGTAAGGCCCGTTCGAGGCAGGCGCGGGCGCCGCCTCTGGCAAGTCCATGCCCAGCATCGGAGTGTCGTCGGCGGAATCGTCCATAGCCGGTCTTTAGGATGCGCCGCGCCGATTGTCGAAGGGTATGCGCGCGCCGCTACGCGTCAGGTCGCCGCGCCCAGAACCGCCTCCGCCATCAGCTTGACCGCCGCATCGGGATTCGCGCGCTGCTCGATCAACCAGAGCATCTGCGCCGACGCGGTGATCGGATCGGCCACCGGCCCGTCGGCGCAGCCGGCGAGGTCGAAGGTCGGCGCCTTGTCGGCCGCCGGATGGACGCGGCTATTCCGGGCATAATCATAATATTCGCGCACCGGCAGGCACACGACGCGGGCGCTGTAGGGACCGGCGGGAAAGGCGCCGCCGCGCGCCGTATGGCTTTGCGAGAAGCTGTCCTGGATCAGATGCAGCAAAGCCCCGGCCGCGCGCTTGCGTGCCAGTACCGCGGCCGCGTCGCCGGTCAATTCGCTGCATTTGGTCGAGGTGAAGGGATTGCGGCATTCGAGCGTGAACAGCGTATGCACGCGCCACGCCTTATCGCCTTTCCCGCCTTCGGTCCGGTCGTCGCAATAGGGAAAGCCGGGCGGCGCAAATGCCTCGGCAAGCGCGGGAGACTGGCTTCGGAAATAGGTGCAATAGCCCGTCGTCGCATCGACGCCCTGCCCTGTTGCGATGGAAAAGGCGGCGCGCGTCCAGCCGAGAATCTTGGCGCGAGTTTCGGATGACGCCTCTCCCGCTACCGGGCGCATGGCGTGCAGGAATTGCAGCGCGCCATAATGGCTATTGCACATCAGGCCGCCAAAGGGCTTGCCCGGCCCGACATGCTTCTTGCAGCGTTCGGCGCCAAGGTTGACCGCAATCTTGCCCAGACCGGTCGCACTGATCTGGCGCGTCGGATCGTCCGGCCAGCGGACGGCATCGGCATAGACCGAACCGCCGATGTCGGTCGCGGCAAATTCGGCTTGGGTGCGGGGCAGCGGGCAATGGCTGGGCAAGGCACCGGCGGCGGCGGTAAGGCACCGCTCGGCCAGCGCGGTCAGCCGCTCGTGATTGGGCTGTTTCGGCTTGATTTCATACGCTGTCGAGCCCTGCGCCGCCCCCATGACGAGCAAGACCGCCGCGCCCAGTCCGGCCGGAACACCATATTTCATGCCCATCCTCCCCTGCTGCGGTGCGCAGGGTGTGCGAGCAATTGCGGGCGGTCAAGCCGCCGCTCGGTCGAAAATGGTGGAAATGGGTGGGAGCCGGAACGACCCGCAGCGAATTCGTTGCGGCTGCTTCCTTCCGGACCTGACCGGGTTGGCGAAGACTGCGTCCGCCCGACTCCCGGCGTGCATATGGCGGCGGCGGGCGCGAATTGCAAGCGGCGCGGCTATTCGGTGCGGTCGCCCGCCACCGCGCGCGCCACATCGGCGATGATCGCGTTGGCGGCGTCGCCCTTCAACGCGGGGCGGTCAAGATAGACGGCGATCATATATTTGTCGCCCCCCGGCTCCTCGACGAACGCCACGTCATTATAGGCGGTGCCGCACGTCCCGGTCTTGTCGCCGACGTGCCAGGTTCGGGGCAGGCCGGCGCGGATACGCGCAAGCCCGGTCTCGCTCTTGACCAGCCAGTCGCGCAGCATCGTGCGATAGGCGGGGTCGAGCTTGTCGCCGAAGATATAGGCGGCGGCGCTCTTCGCCATCGCCGCGGGGCTGGTGGTATCGCGCGGATCGCCCGGAATATTGGCGTTGAGGTCGGGCTCCATCCGGTCGAGCCGCGTCACCAGATCGCCGGTCGCCTGAACATGATCGGTGAAGGCGGTCGGCCCGCCGAAATGATCGAGCAGCAGATTGGCGGCGAGATTGTCGCTGAGCACCACGGCGTCCTCGGCGGCGAAGCCGATACGATATTCACCCTTCCCCTCGGCATCGAGCAGGCGCTCGGCGCCCGGCGAGTGCGGCAGCAGATCGGCGCGCGTGAAGGGCAGCGGCGTGCGCAGCGACACACCGTTCTTCGCTGCGGTCAGCGTCTGCGCGGCGAGCAGCAGCTTGAAGGTCGAGCACATCGCAAAACGCTCGTCGGCGCGGTGGCCGACGATCAGCTTCCCGAACTGGTCGGTAACGGCAACGCCCAGCCGGCCGCCGCTTTTCTTTTCCAGCGCCTCGATCCGGTTCGCGGCGCTCGCCTGCGCGCTGTCGCGGGCGCTGTTGGTCGCGGCAGGCGACGACGCGCACCCGGCCAGCGTGACGACGGCGGCGAGCGTCAGGGCAAAGCCCACGGCGCGCCGGCGACGCATCAGCGCGGCCCCTGCATGTTGCGGCTTTCGGACGGGATATGAACGGTCAGACCGTCGAGATCCTCGGTCAGTACGATCTGGCACGACAGGCGGCTGGTCCGGCGCACCCCGGCGGCAAGATCGAGCATATCCTCCTCCATCTCGCTGGCGGGCGGCAGGCGGCCGAAATCCTCCTTCGCGACGATGACGTGGCAGGTCGAACAGGCCATCTGCCCCTCGCACGTGCCTTCCAGCGGCATCATATGCGCCTGCGCCACGTCGAGCAGGATCGAACCCGATTCCGCGACGACTTCGGTGCGTCCCTTGCCATCGGCATGGATGAAGGTGACGCGCATCAATTCCCTCCCTGCAAGCGGACCGCATCCTTGATGGCATTCAGCCCGTCGCGCAACGCCTGTTCGGACGTATAGCGCCCCCAACCGAGACGGATGGAGGCGCGCGCGTCGGCTTCGCTCATGCCCATCGCGCGTAGCACATGGCTGACCTTGCCCGACCCGCTGCCGCAGGCGCTGCCCAGCGAAAAGGCGACGCCGCGCGCATCGGACATCAGCCGCAGCCCGTTGACCCCTTCGCGCCGGATATTGAGATTGCCGTGATAGCGCTGGCTTTCGGCGCCGTTGATCGTCCACTCGGGCAGCATGTCCAACGCGAGCGACCACAGGCGCTCGACATGCGCAGCGTCGGCATCCCGGCGGTCCGCCGCCAGCGCCGCCGCCGCACCGAACCCAGCACAGAGCGCGGGCGAGACGGTCCCCGATCGCAGCCCCTGTTCCTGCGCGCCGCCCAGCATCAGCGGCGGCAGATCGACGCCGTCGCGAATCCACAGCGCGCCGATCCCCTTGGGCCCGTGAATCTTGTGCGCCGATACGGCGATCAGGTCGGGCCCTTCGGGGATCGCGATGCGGCCGAACCCCTGTACCGCGTCGCACAGCAGCAGGCTGTTCTTCGCATGCGCCGCCGCCGCGAAATCGGCGACCGGCTGGATCGTCCCGACCTCGTTGTTGACCAGCATCGTCGCGACAATGCCCCCTTGGGGGATCAGCGCCGCGTCGGGTGGCAGCGCCAGCCCCGCCGCATCGACCGGCAGGATCGCCGCGTCCAGCCGCTCGAGGCACTGGAGCGACGCTGCATGTTCGATGCTGAGCCCCGCAACCCCGCCGGGCATCGCGCGCGCTCCGCAGAAGAGCGCCCAGTTCAGCGCCTCGGTCGCGCCCGACGTGAAGATGACGCGCCCCCCGCGCGGCAACAGCGCCGCCACCTGATCGCGCGCAACCTCGACGGCCGCCGCCGCCGCGCGCCCGGCCTTGTGCGTGCTCGCGGGGTTCGCAAAGCTGTCGCCGTCATCGCCAAGCCAGCGCAGCATCGCCTCGCGCGCTTCCGGCGCAAGCGGGGTCGTGGCCTGATAGTCGAGGTAGATCATTTGCGGCATTTGCCCGCTAATCGCGTTGGTGTCGAGCGACGCTCGCTCTTTCTGGTCGGATGACCAACGAGAGTAAGAAACGCCTTTTATTGCGAACGATTCGCAAAAGTTGCAACTTGCCACCCGATTTCTATATAGGCGCCGACTTCGCTTCGCCACCCCGCCTGCCTGGCGACTCGGGGGCCAGCTTCAAGAAACAGAGGTGTCTGAGTGCCCGACGTCATTTTCCCCGGCCCCGAGGGCCGCATCGAAGGTCGTTTCTCGCCCCCGCCGCGTCCGCGCGCACCGGTTGCGCTGATCCTTCACCCGCACCCGCAGGGTGGCGGCACGATGAACGACCGCATCACCCAGGCGATGTACAAGAGCTTTGTCGCGCGCGGCTTCGCCGTGCTGCGCTTCAACTTCCGCGGCGTCGGCCGCAGCCAGGGCACGTTCGACAATGGCATCGGCGAATTGTCCGATGCCGCGGCGGCGCTCGACTGGGTCCAGTCGATCCACCCCGAGGCGCAGACGACCTGGGTCGCCGGCTTCAGCTTCGGCGCGTGGATCGGTATGCAGCTTCTGATGCGGCGCCCTGAAATCCGCGGCTTCCTGTCGGTCGCGCCGCCGGCGAACATGTACGACTTCAGCTTCCTCGCGCCCTGCCCGTCGTCGGGTATCATCGTTGCTGGCGGCCAGGACGAAATCGTCCCGCCGGGCGCGATCCAGAAGCTCGTCGACAAGCTGCGCACCCAAAAGGGAATCACCATCCACCACGACGAGATTCCGCGCGCCAATCATTTCTTCGAACATGAACTCGATCAGCTCATGAAGTCTCTCGACAATTATCTCGACATGCGGCTCGCGCCCGATTCACCGATCCGCTGAGCTTCAAATCCTCCCTGTGGCGAAGCCATGGGGAGGTGGCAGCCTGAAGGGCTGACGGAGGGGGCAAATAGCGCGACTCCGCCGCCCCTCCACCACTCGCTTCGCGAGCGGTCCCCCTCCCCATCGCTGCGCGACAGGGAGGACCGACATCATTTCACCGGAACCAGCCAGATCGCGACATTGGCGAACATGATCAGCGCCGCGACAATCATCAGCAGCGCGCGGCGGCGGTCGCCGCTGCGAAACACCATGACCGCGCCGACCAACAGCGCAATTGCACCCAGCATGACGATCGAAAGCAGCGTGTCGCCCATGCCCGGCGCTCTACGGGCGGCAGGCCGGCCGGTCAAACCCGCTTTGTGACAAAATAGCGGCGAAAAAGCCGCTGCCGCTTATGGCCAATCCGCAGCGCTTCGCCTAAAGCGCGCTCATCCGATTCCCTCAAGGCCCCAGCGGGAGACGCGCCGTGCGCATCGCCATTGCATCCGACCATGCCGCCACCGACCTGAAGGCGCTGCTCGCCGACTGGCTGCGCGGCGAAGGGCATGAGGTTGCCGACCTCGGCACCCACGGCCCCGAGAGCGTCGATTATCCCGATTATGGCTACCGCCTCGCCGATGCCGTCGCCAATGGCAGCGCCGATAAGGGCGTCGCACTGTGCGGGTCGGGCATCGGCATTTCGATCTCGGTCAACCGCAACCCCGCGTGCCGCTGCGCGCTGGTGTCCGAGCCGCTTTCGGCGAAGCTCGCCCGCGAACATAATGACGCGAACGTCATCGCGATGGGCGCGCGCCTGACCGGCATCGACATGGCCAAGGCCTGCGTCACCGCCTTCCTGACTACCGACTTCGCCGGCGACCGCCACGCGCGCCGCGTCGACAAGCTTTCCCATCCGCCCGTCCTGGAGAACAGCCAATGACCACCGACACGCTCGACAAGCCCATCAAATCGGCCGGCTATTTCACCGACGGCGTCGCCGCCACCGACCCTGCGGTCGCCGCGGCGATGAAGCATGAGCTGGAACGCGAACAATATCAGATCGAACTGATCGCCTCGGAAAACATCGTCTCCAAGGCGGTGCTCGAGGCGCAGGGGTCGGTCTTCACCAACAAATATGCCGAAGGCTATCCGGGGCGTCGCTATTATCAGGGCTGCGCGCCGTCGGATGAAGTCGAACAGCTCGCGATCGATCGCGCGAAGCAGCTTTTCGACTGCAACTTCGCGAACGTCCAGCCGCACTCGGGCGCGCAGGCGAACGGGGCGGTGATGCTGGCGCTGACCAAACCCGGCGCCACGATCCTCGGCATGAGCCTCGACGCCGGCGGTCACCTCACCCACGGTGCGGCGCCCGCCATGTCGGGCAAATGGTTCAACGCGGTGCAATATGGCGTGCGCGCCGACGACCATCTGGTCGATTTCGACCAGGTCGAAGCCTTGGCGAAGGCACATCGCCCCGCGCTCATCATCGCGGGCGGCTCGGCCTATCCGCGCACGCTCGATTTCGCGCGCTTCCGCGCCATCGCCGACGATGTCGGCGCGCTGCTGATGGTCGATATGGCGCATTTCGCGGGCCTCGTCGCCGGCGGCGCCCACCCCTCGCCGATGGAGCACGCGCATGTCGTCACCACGACGACGCACAAGACGCTGCGCGGCCCGCGCGGCGGCATGATCCTGACCAATGACGAGGCGATTGCGAAGCGCATCAACTCGGCGGTGTTCCCCGGCCTGCAGGGCGGCCCGCTGATGCACGTCATCGCCGCCAAGGCGGTCGCCTTTGGCGAGGCGCTGCGCCCCGAGTTCAAGGACTATGCGAAGGCGACGATCGCCAATGCGCAGGCGCTCGCTAACCGGCTGAAGGCGCGCGGTGCTGATGTCGTCGCGGGCGGCACCGACACGCATCTGGCGCTCATTGACCTGCGTCCGCTCGGCATCACCGGTCGCGACGCCGACGAGGCGCTCGAACGCTCGGCGATCACCTGCAACAAGAATGGCGTGCCCTTCGACCCGCTGCCGCCGGTCAAGACCAGCGGCATCCGCGTCGGATCGCCCGCGGGCACGACGCGCGGCTTCGGGATCGCCGAGTTCGAGGAAATCGGCGACATGGTCGCCGACGTGCTCGAAGCACTGCGCGACAAGGGCGAGCATGGCGACGCCGATGTCGAGGCGAATGTCCGCGGCCGCGTCCGCGCGCTGTGCGAACGCTTCCCCATCTATCAGGGATAAGGGCGATGGCGCGGCAGCACCCCGAGGAACCGACGCTGGTCGAACTGACGATCGAAGAGGTTAAGGCGATGGGCAAGCAGGGGATCGACCATCCCTCGACGCGGCCGGTCATCACGGGCGGCGTCGTCGGCGCGATCGCGGGTGCGGTGCTGCCCGTCGTGACCTGGCCGGTCGGCCTGTTCGCGGGCGCGGCGATCGCGCTCTATACGCGGGTGAAACGCTAACCCATGCGCTGCCCCTATTGCGGACATGAAGACAGCCAGGTGAAGGACAGCCGCCCGACCGAGGACGGCGCCGCCATCCGCCGCCGCCGCCAGTGCGAAGACTGCGGCGCGCGCTTCACCACCTTCGAGCGGATTCAGCTGCGCGAAGTTGCCGTCCTCAAGGCCGACGGCCGCCGCGAACCCTTCGACCGCGAAAAGCTGATGCGCAGCGTCCAGATCGCGTGCCGCAAACGCCCGATCGACGGCGCCCGGATCGAGCGGCTGGTGTCGGGCATCCAGCGCCAACTCGAAACCTCGGGCGACAACGAGGTCCAGGCGACGCAGATCGGCGCGATGGTGATGGAAGCGCTCAAGGGCTTCGACAATGTCGCCTATATCCGCTTCGCCAGCGTCTATCGCGACTTCACCGAAGCCCGGGATTTCGAGGAATTCGCCTCGTCGATCACCGAGGCAGCGAAGCAGGGCTGACCGTGACGGATCTGGCCCCTCCCCCCGTCATTGTCCTCGTGCGCCCCCAACTTGGCGAGAATATCGGCAAGGCAGCGCGCGCGATGCTCAATTTCGGGTTGACCGAACTGCGCCTCGTCGCGCCGCGCGATGGCTGGCCGAACCCCGATGCGGGGCCCGCCGCATCGGGGGCCGACGTGGTGCTGGCCGAGGCGCAGGTATTCAATACGCTGGCCGATGCGGTCGCCGATTGCCAGACCATCTATGCGACCACCGTGCGCAAGCGCGGGGTTTCCAAGCCCGTGTTCACGCCCGAAGAGGCGGCAAGTCAGGTTCATGCCAGCGCCGGACGGTCGGCCTATATCTTCGGGCCCGAGCGCTCGGGACTGGAAACCGACGACGTCGCGTTGGCCCACAGCATCGTCACGGTGCCGATCAACCCCCAGTTCGGATCGCTCAATCTGGCGCAGGCGGTGATCCTGCTCGCCTATGAATGGTCGAAGCATGTCCCGAGCGGGGGCAAGGGAGGCATCGCGCTCGCCAGCCCGCCGGACGTCCCGCTCGATCCCCCCGCCCCGCACGGCGAGCTAGAGGAGTTGATCCAGCATTTCGTCCGCGACCTCGACAAGGCCGGCTATTTCTTTCCCGAGGAACGGACCGAGGCAACGCTGCGGACGCTGCGCACCGCGCTGACGAAGACCGGCTGGTCGCACAACGACATCCGGATGATGCACGGGATCGTGACCATATTGGGCCGCACGCCCCGCGCGCGGTAAGTCGTCCGCCGCAACGGAATTGACAATTTCTTCGCATCGTGCTGCGGTGCAGCATCGTTGGCCCGCCGCCGCAGAATTGCGACGCGGCTCTCCCCGGGAGTAGACTGAAGATGATGAGCCTGATGCTTTCGCTCGCCCTTGCAGCGGCGGGAACCGAAGCCCCTCCGCCGGCAAAGTCGGCCAAGCCGAAGAAGATTTGCGAAAAGGTCCAAAGCACCGGCAGCGCGGTGCCGAAGCGCATCTGCCGCACCGTCGTCGAATCGGCACCGCCAAAGGACGATGCCCACGCCGATGGCGACAAGCCCGGTGCCGCCGCCACCAATTGAGCGACGGTCAGTCGGCGCGCAGGCGGTCCCAGCGGACGGCCTCATAGGCGATCGACTGTTCGACCAGTTCGTTCCACACCGCGCGGATACGCTGCGGGTCGAGGCCCGCGCTTTCAGCCTCGCGCGCAACATTGTCGAGCACCTGCGCCTTGCGCGGCTCGTCGCGAACGGCGCAGCGCTCGGTCTTGATCCGCGCCGCTGCGTCCATATAGCCGAACCGGCGTACCAGCAGCGCGACAAGCTCGCGGTCGACCTGATCGACGCCGGCGCGCACGTCGGCCATGGTTTCGCATTGGTCGGGAAGTTTGGCAGAGGTCATGCGCGCTGCCTTTAGCGCCTTTTTGCGCGCCGTCCAGCGTCCGGCACGACTTGACTCGGCCGCGCCTACCGTCTAACCGCGCGCCTTCGCAAATTGACCCCGCACCCCGGTGAAGCAGCGGTCGCACAGGACATCGTTCCTGTGGTGCGATCCGGGACCCGCCGAAATCCTTCGGCACACAGCAAATTGGAGACGCAAATGTCGAAGCGCCAGAGCGCCAAGTATAAACTCGACCGCCGGATGGGCGAAAACATCTGGGGTCGCCCGAAGAGCCCGGTCAACCGCCGCGAATATGGCCCCGGCCAGCACGGTCAGCGCCGCAAGGGCAAGATGTCGGACTTCGGCATCCAGCTCCGCGCCAAGCAGAAGCTCAAGGGCTATTACGGCGACATCACCGAAAAGCAGTTCAAGAAGAACTATATCGAAGCCGCGCGTATGAAGGGCGACACCGGCCAGAATCTGATCGGCCTGCTCGAACGCCGCCTCGACGCGCTCGTCTATCGCGCCAAGTTCGCGCCGACGATCTTCTCGGCGCGCCAGCTCGTCAGCCACGGTCACGTCTATGTGAACGGCGTGAAGTGCAACATCGCGAGCCGCCTCGTGAAGCCGGGCGACGAAGTCACCCTTGGCAAGAAGGCGCAGGAAATGGCGCTGGTTGCCGAAGCGCAGAGCCTGCCCGAGCGCGACCTGCCCGAATATCTGGCGCTCGACGGCACCAAGGCGACCTTCGTCCGCGTGCCGACGCTCGACGAAGTGCCCTATCCGGTGAAGATGGAACCGAATCTGGTCGTC
>ERZ781399.1060-NODE-1060-length-25614-cov-4.441684_pt1 | contig 25614 bp, 23 predicted proteins | sample MGYA00511014_ERZ781399 | MGnify/ENA primary metagenome ERZ781399 (study PRJEB29847, sample SAMN06458254) | wastewater metagenome | isolation source: Wastewater bioreactor | place: South Africa: Cape Town | study: EMG produced TPA metagenomics assembly of the...
CCGTGGGCCTAATGAAACGCAAGTACCTTGATCAAAACATGGCTGTTTTTGGCAATAATTTGTATATTTACAACGATCGCCAACAAGATACTCAGGACAAACACATTTATAATTCGTTGAACTTGAATTTGATAAGGATAAACATGTTGAAAGATAGTGACAAGGCGAATCTGCACATGATATTAATGAATCTAGAATAAACAACAAATGAATTATTTGTGATTCTTATGCGATATACTTGAACTGCACGATTGGCCAATGACACCATTTGGACAAAGACAATAGTACGATGAATTCGAAATAGTTATACAGGTACCATTCGATCCACAAGGATTTTGTGAACAAAGTGAATTCGTATTTATTGCTGTTTGACAATTTGTACCTGTATAATCTGCATAGCATGTACACTTCAATGTACTAATGCTTGTTGTTGCATCGATATAGCAAATACCGTGATTTGAACAATAATCATTCGTACAAACTGTTTGAATTGTTTCACAACTGAAAAAAGATTTGTTTAGCGGAAGATTTTTAAAGAAAATTCTACCGAGAGCCAATTGTATTTGTTGGACATTGACAATATGAAATATTTGTTAATGAATTCGTTATACAATATCCACCGTTTTGACAAGGTTCTGTCAAACATGATGTATCGATTTGTTCACAATAATTACCTCGTGTACCATTGACACAAATACATTCAACTGAACAAGTCGACAACGAACAATTCGTTGTTGTCGCAACGCATTGACCATTATTACGACATGGTGACGAAAAACAACCACTTACTAAATCAAATATGAATTTCAAATTGAAATCAACTTCGTTTTTTTTCCTGCTTACAATATTCACATTTTGAACCAATATATCCGTTTGAACATTGACATTGATATGTTCCATCGGATACATTCGTACTTCGAATACAAACACCATTGTTTAAACAAGGATTTGGAGTGCAAACATTAATAGTTAAAGCACAATTTCTTCCACCATATGGTAGTGGACATTGACAGGCATAAGTTGTTGATATTACATTGCAAGTACCACCATTTTGACATGGATTAATTAAACATGGATTTGCACCGATCTCACAATTAGTTCCTAATTGATCAACATGTAAAATTTACGGCAAAAAAAGTTTTTATTTTATATGAACCTGATGTTCCATTTGGACACAAACATGTATAACCACAAAGTATACCAACACAATTCGTTGATGCAATGCATGTACCTTGACCACATGGATTTGATAAGCAACTATTAACTAAAAATTAAATCCTTGTTTTTGTTTCGTTCATTCATTCGAATAATTTCTTTCAACATACCTAAATCACAATGTGCTCCCATAAATCCATCTGTACATTGACATTGATAACTCGTATTACTCAACGTAACACAAGTTCCATAAACACATGAATTCGCTTCACATACATTACTCACAAGAGTATCACAACGAATTCCACTATATCCATTCGTACAAGTACAAATCGGTGTGTTACAACTAGTATCCGTACACGAAACCGAACATAAACCACTATTATAACAATAATCATTACAAGGATTAACTAAATTAAAAAAAGAAATCTTTCGTTTATTCTATGATTGAAAACCATCTACCGATTTGACAGAATACGCCTCGATAACGATCTGAACATGAACAAGTTCCATTTGATAAACAAGTTCCATTATTAACACATTGGCATGTAATAGATACAGTTGTAGGAGGTGTTATTGTCGAGCCCGATATACATGATGATGGTGGAAAACACATACATTGAGCTGAACCGGTTGATATTTGTTGCAAACATGGACATGATGTTGTTGGACAACTTGTTGTTAAACAACTATCTAAAATTTATTTAATAAATAAATTACCAACATGATCGAATTTCAGTTTACTTGAAATACAATTCAAAAGATTGAATGTTGTTTGAGTTGCAATACGAAAAACATGATGTTGTGGATTGAAAGTACTGCTAGTGCTATTAGTATTGCTATTATTTGTTGATGTATACGATCCCATTGAAAACATTAAATAGAGATTTGATATGAAACTAATATCGTTTGCATCACCTGTTGTTAAAAAACGTTCGAAAGCAACATAAAAATTATTGCCTGATATATTGCTGAGAATAAGACAGAAATCTTGTTGACTATCAATCGATGGTACAGCATGAGCTCGAGAATATCTATATGAATGACAAATTTTCATAAAAAAACGAAAAGAAATTTCTTTTCTTTTTTACCGATCTTGCAGAAAATTATCACCGATAAAAAACATGGCTACATCCATATTACTCTAAGAACAACAAAAACAAAATCAATGAACAGCCGGAAAAACATAACCTAACCATAGTTGGTGCTGTATCCGACCATCCCAAAGCAAGATATTCCGAAGATAAACTTATACTTCCACTTGCTTGACCTACGAACACATCTGTGTTTTGAAAATACGAAGAAGCAGAATTGTGAATATACCTTGAATAACAAATTGAACTGTGTTCGAAGCGATATTATATCGCCATGAAACATTCAATGAACCAATAGTTGAATCTTCTATCGGCCAAATGCCACCTGAACATTGACTATCGATTTCTAAGATACAAAAACCAAACGATAATTCAATCGATTTTCATAACTAGAAAAACCTACGTTGAATCAATTCACTAATTAGAAGTGAAATAAATAAAAACGAAAATTTTCTCATCTAAAAATCGATCCGAAACAACACTTCAATACAAATTACTAACTGATAAAAACATAACATTCAAAAGATTTATATACATTCATTCTCGTTAATTTCTTTTTCATCGACAATCTAAATGCCTAATAACATCATTAAATTCGAATCTACCAAATACGTAGGCTGTATTTCATATCCAAGGATGTAAAAAGAAAACAAAATATTTTATTTATTTATTATTTTTTTTTCTTGACAAATAAAATCATGTCATACTAAGAACAAAACGAAAGAAAGAAAAATATCAATCATTTGATGATCGATTCATTGAATAGAAAACTAGATCCATGTACGGTGAGTATGCGTACAGTTAGTTCTTAATTATCACAAATAGCTAATTGATTTTCGATTAAACATCGATCAAGTAACCATGACCGATCAGGTTCAGATTCCGGTGTAATAACACACATGAATAATTGTTGTGTATGTCGATGTCTCATAAATAAACAAATCGGTGTAATTGGAATTAATTTTTATCGTTCGACTTCATTTGTTGCTGATATATAACTGCACAATTGATTATATAATTCTGGATAATGTTCTTCAATTTCAATACCACGTTCACGTAATTCAACTTGTAGTTTAGCAAAGAAAACTTGTCGCATATGATTCGTATTTGTTGAATCATTGCCATAATTTAACGAAGCTAAATATACTGTTGGAAATGTACTCGATGGACTTACGGGTAAATCTGTATTAAGTAATTTATAAATCATTGTTCGACTAACATATGAATATGGTGTTTCAACTAAATGAAAACTCGATTTCAAAGAATATTGAAGAATCTTTTCTAGACGTACTTTTATCTGTTTCAACACGTATTGTTACATGACAAACAAATTCATTGCTTGGATCATAATTCATGCAACGTTCTTTCAAATGTTCATATTCAATCGGTCGAAGATTTTCAATAGCTCGATTCGAATTTGTTTCTGTTAATGACCAATAAATAGCCATTAAACGTGTGTTTTCAATTGTATTCGATTGTACATAATAATCAGCTTCTTTCATATTATCAAAATATAATAATGTTGCACCACGTCCCGATGATAAATAACCACTAGATGCTAATGTACTTAAACGTTTTAGTAAATAAGTATTTGTTTTCATTAAACGTAGAATATGTCCACAACATGAATACGAATTCGAAAGAATACATTGACGTTTATGCAGAGTCCAATCAGTTTTTTGACAATTTTTACTACAATAAACTTGTTCACAATATGGACATGTGATTAATGTTCGTTGAGGTATAGGCGAGGGTATTAATTGTATAAGTCTTGAGCAACTTGTACAATGTTGAAGCTAAATAAAAAAAAAGAATGAAGATTTTAATTAAGCAAAATTTTGAAAAGGTAAGGAAAAAAGAGACCTTCTTTTCTGTTGGAAGATTAAAATGTACACGTGGACGAGGAATTTTAAATGGTTGATTGGTTTTTTTCGATGGTAGATCATTATTTTGTACGAATTTGACAGTATAATTTGATTGTGTCGATATCCGATCTTGAGGGTGTTCATGTGCTAAATTAATTGCGAGTGGCATTGAATTTGTTCGTCGCTGTAAAATCGGATATGCATGTTCCACAAATGATTTTTCAATTGGTACTGAACGATCAGGCAATGGATTATGAAGCCATTTATCAAGACGTGAAACAAGACTTTGTACTTGTTGATTAAGTGATGGCCAATCAACAAGATCTTTATATTTATCATCATCATCATCATCGTCATTATCCGATCGATCCGAATCGGATTCGACACATAATTTCGATGATGATGCTGTCGTGTAATATCCACTATCATCTCGGTTCAATGATGAACTATTATTACTAGCCAATGTCGTACTATTTGTCGTTGTAAAACTAGCATAACCATCATCCGTATCAGGATTATGATGATGAGAAGATTTTTGTTTGATAATATTCGGTGAATTCGCTATGGAACTGTTACTTCCACTGCTACTCGTCGACGAAGCATATGTTTGTAATTTTCGTACTTTGGATCGTTTAACCAAAGAAAACGATTGAAAACTATCATCATTATTTATACTCATGACGAAATATTTCGATCTAGAATATAAAAAAAACACACGGCAAACGAAAGTGAACTCATATGACTTAGTAATCAAATCAAACAATGGCGGAATTGTTTTTTTTCTTTATATTAACAAATTGAGATTGAAGAATGAGAGCAAGAGAGAGAGAGAGAGCGAGGGAGAGACAAAGACAGAGAAAAGAATAATGTACGAAGACATCCTTGAATAAATACATGCATGTCTACTCAAACACTTCGAACAGAAAGAAAACAAAACAAAAACAGTTCAACGAATTATTGAAATAACTTTTTCAACAAAAAAAAAGAGAGAAAAGAAAACTGCTTCTAGGAATAAATTAGTTACCTAGTATTCCAACGAGAAAAGAAAGAACAAAAAGAACTCCTTTCATTCGGATAGATGTTTGCATGTGTGTGTGTATCGTATATAAGCGTATCTTTGTCAAAAAAAATGATTGAATGAAAGTTCGAATTTAATTCAAACCGTACAATTTAATTTATGGTATCGGTAACATGCATTTAAAGAGAATGAACGTGTATGAAGAGAAAGAAAAAGAAGAAAAAAAGAATGAAAATTCTCTTTGGTTTCATTTCAAGTATTGCATACATTTCAATGCGATAATGGATGACGAATGCAATTTAATAATAAAAAATGTGTTTGTGTTTGAATTGCAATAGGTGAATAAGAACGAGAAAGAATGACGAATTTGAATTCCTTTTCAGAATACATTTTACACTTTTACGACTCTCTTGAACAAACTGTTCAACACTCACAAAATGAGAAAAATGCCTTCGCAAAAGTTTTAATATATGTTCAATTAACATTTATTTTTTTCCATTTTCTGTTACGTCATTCGACGAAGAAAAAAAAACGAGAGGAAGAATCGCTTTTTTTTTCTTCTCTTCTCTCCGTTGTTCTGTATATGTGTACTAATGAAGCTAATCATCTTCGAATAAGTATATACATACTAATCACGCGAATAGCAATCCGACAGTTCTTTCTTTGTTGCTGATTATCAGAACTAGTGATATGATTACACAAGATGGATGATGCAGCTAGTCAAAAGCAAACAAAAAAATATGACGTAACCGAAAATACGAGTATTTCACTGGTGTGTACGTGTTTTTTCGTTTATATCATAACAAAAAAATAGTGTAAATTCATGTGAAAACCTTGAAAACATTCTTTGTCACTTCGGATATTTTTAATTCATTGTTTTTTTTTTAATAAAACTACATAGCGGGAAAAGAAAAGCAAAAGTATGTGACTGATTGATTATGAAATAAGGGTTCGTTTACTTTATCTGTTTATCTGAGAAAACAATGATTCTCTAATCAATTAACAAAACATTTGTTGTCCATCGGACAGTAGCAGAAACACAAAAAGGAGAGAATGAATTCTACATAAGAACAACGATTGTATTCTAGTCGATCAGCATTTTCTTTTGCTGTTGAGAAAGAAGATTTGAGTTCATATATTCGGACACTATAATTCAAGACAAACATGTTTCGTGATTATTATTTTTCAATAGTGTCTCTGTTAGTTTTATTTGTCACTCTACATGTAAGTATTGAACTATGTTTTTCTTTTGATTATTGTTTTCTATTTGATTAGTGTTCATATGCATATACACTTCGGTCACTAGTCAATCGACTCGATGAGACAAATATTCAATCAATTGAACGACTAAGGCGTTGGAAGCAATTTGAAGATAGTGATGAAATTGAAATTCCACTCAATGAAACAACTTTTTCTAATGAAAATAGTACATCAATTATAAATCTCATCGAACATTTGAATAAAACACTAACAAATGAAACATATTTCGTTGATTTCAATGAAACAAATGAAGAAATTCAATTGAATACAACCAGTAGTACAATTAATGAAACAGTGTCAGATATAATTGAATATTCGAGTACAATGACTATGAATGAAACCGATTGGGAAACGATTTTAAATGATACATCGACAATATCAAACATCGATGAAATCATAGCAAACTATAGTTTAATACAAAAAGATGCGATTATTATTGATTCAGAAATTTCTCATTTTGATAATGAAATAACATCAACGAAATCAATACCAATTTGTGATCAATCATGTCAATGCTCGAAAGAATGTCGATATGGATTCGAACTGGTTAATGATACTTGTCAATGTTATCCTCCTTGTCAAGTAAAAGAATTCATTCGCAAATAAAATATGTTTTTGTTTCAATTAGAATTATCCTTGTTTTGGTAATGATACTTGTGTGATAACAGACGATGGTAAACCATACTGTCAATCAGAGAATGGTACTCAACATGGTAAAATAAAATAAACTAAAAAAGAAGAAATATTTTTGTTATTTTTTTCTTCGGAAATATAAAGATCGTCCAAATCGTTGTTATCAACCACGTGATGCTGGTTATCATGATGAAAGTATTCGTTATTATAATCGTTGGTATTACAATCCTGAACAAGATACTTGCCATTTATTTGTCTATCGTGGTTTAGGTGGAAATGAAAATAATTTTCGTACTTTACATGAATGTCATTTAGATTGTATAAGTATGTTAATCATGTTTTTGTTTTTATCAATCGAAAACTAAATTTTAACTTTTAGTATGTGCACCATCGCCTGATGCTGGCGAATGTTTTGGTCATATAACCATGTGGTATTTCGATCGACAAGAAAATACCTGTCGTGAATTTGAATATTCAGGTTGTAAAGGCAATGAAAATAAATTTTTAAAAAAAGAACAATGCATCGATGCATGCATTCATCGTATATATAATCTATAGTCGATTTCTTTTGTTCTTCGTTTTTGAACTTTTGTGTGTTGTTTTTGTTGTCTCTATAATCGATTATTCATCTGATTTGTGTGTGTGTGTGTGTGTGCATCAATAAAAGGACATTCGTGTGACAGACTTTCTTCTTTTCGATTATTGATCAATCAAGCGAGAAATTTATTAAACTAACACAGAATTATTAGGATTAAATAGAATGAGTAACATTGAAGTCAAAAATTAGTTTTAAAATGGAATTTTCATTGGTTTAGGTAAATGTGTTTTATGTTCTAATAACATATCCGTGTCCATAGCAATGCCAGCACATGCTGAAAGAATATTTGTGATACAACGATGTTGTTTGAAAAGTGCATTGATCACAGGTGTGCCAGGTGGTACCATTGGTGCTTTGAGTAAATAGGAAAGAATCGAAAGAACCGAATGAAATGATTGATAATCATCACTATCATTTGTTTTGTATGTAATACGTGTTAATAATTCAGTTAATATAACTAAATCAATAATTAATGGTGATGCTAACAGTGAATCTTCACATGTATTATGAATGGCAATTGTACTAATACCATTCATAAATATTGATGAAATGTATTCGTCCATAGCACGTTTAGAATCTTTAACAAATGGAACATATTTAATGACAACAACATGATCAGGATGTTCATTTTTTCGTTTATCATAAAGTAAATGATTTGCACCGACCATATCATCGACAACATTCGATTTACTGATTTCTTTCGAACGAAATTGTTGTGGTGCACTAAGATTTTTACCGTCATTATTTCCTAAATGATTATAGGAAACAATGGATTCAATTTTCATGCCAGCTGAAACAAGAAAATCGGCGAGAACAGATTTTAATTTTGTTTGTCCACTCTTGAAATCATCACCACCAATGAAAACTTGATGTTTTTCAGCAAGTTCAATAATACCCGGTACTAATGTATTCTGTGGACTACCATTGATATATGGACAATTTTCGAGAATAGCTGCACAAGCAAATATATTCGATGGACTGACTTCATCTTCATTGTCGGCAATTGACTGAAGAATTTCTTCACTTGTTTGATTCAAACCTGAACGAACATCGACATATCGTTCGGTATTGGCTGTCCAAAGGATAATAACTTTATCTAAATTATTATTTTTCTTGAACATTCGAATATCATTTCGAATATGATCTAAATCTTGTTGTTTGGTTCCTTTTGGTATTAAATTATTGGCTCGATCTTCTTGATTAGCAGCTATAAAATCTGGATAATAAATCGATGGCAATGGTTTCAATTGAATCATTTTCGATTTTAATTTCTCTTGCAATTCATAATCGAATACACAAGCACGTCGCATAGATTCATATAAATTCGCATTATTTATATCCCAACCACCGATAACAAGATCATTGGGATGTAACATTGGAAGAATTGTATTGAACGGTATATGAACTTCTTTCCCGTCATTATTACTTCCCAAACGAATCGTTGTCGATTGTGTTAACGAACCGTAATAGTTGGCATGTTGTTCACCTTCTTTTCGCATCCATGTTAATTTATCTCGATTAGCAATAATTGCACCTGTAACTGTACAACCATTGTTTCCACCCCAGCCAACAAGCATAACACCTGTTCGTTGCACTTGACGTTGAGTTCGAAAATCATATTGATATTTTCTTGGTGTAATATTCACTTGTTTATTACCGTGATCGACTTCACAATGGTTCATTTCGTACGCGTATTTACTTTCGATGAATTCCGTTGAATAAATTGTGTTACGGCCATTGACCTGAATGGTATAATCCGATGGTACACCGGCATGATCAGCTGGATTGATCACACGTGAATCTTCGCTAAGTGTATCTACTTCAACAATAGCCGTTGATTTTGTATTTGCTGGAGCATGACCATTATTAGCCGGCATTTTCCTATTTTTGCTTTTTTCGTGAGTAAAGATAAAGTGAATCAAGTAAACGAATGAAAATTTCGTTAGTTGGTGTGAGTGTGAGTGTGACTATATATACGTACGTAGACGTGTATATCCAGGTCAACATTGAGGACATTTCTTTTTTTTCACATCGGAAGAGTTCAAGGTGAAATCCTATTGGTTTATCGAAAATTAGTCATTCATACCAAACGAACACAAACGATTGTTTTCTTTTCATATTTTGATCAGGTACTTTTTCGAACGAACGATTTATTTCTCATGATTTTACCTGGACAAGAATTAATTGAATAAAAAGTACGATCATTAAGTTGTTCGAAATCGATATATAATTATCCGAAATTATCGGAAGATTTTTATTTAAAAACTAATCATCAACCTCGAGAAAAGAACACGCACGCACACGCACAGGTCGACGATCACTGAAAGTTTTCAGTACAAAAAAAAAACAAAAAGAACACTTTCACATCAATCGAGAACTATCACATGTGGCACTGATGAGAGTGAGTTGTTGTTTTTATCAGCCGATGGACGTGTCATTTTAGGAACAGTTTCTATGAAAAGAAAAAGAGTTAAAACAAGTTTTTGTTTGATTTTCAACGAACTTGTATTCGCTTTGAAAAACAAATGTGAATTATCTTGAGCAAGTGATAGTTTTTCCATTCGCGTTTGCGTATAAATCGATTCTCCATTTGTCATTGTTGAATGTAATGTTGACAGAATTGTTTGGTCATTTTGATTGCGATCTGATGACGAGAGAATGAAACGATAATCTGAATTCTCATCGACAGATCTATCTGAAGTTTGACGAAATTTGGTTTTTAAATTCAATGATTGAAGAATATTTTCCTGAGGAAAAATTGCTTGAAGAACGTCCTTGGGCAATACACAGACGAGTGATGATGATGATGATGATTGACTGTCTTCTTGTTCAATAATTTGATTGACAATTGTTTTTAAACAATTTGCTACTTCATCGATCAATCGTAATGAACATGAAGTTGGTTTCGAATAGATTTTAGTTTTATTTAATTTTTGAATCATCTGTTGTCGACAGATATTATATTCTAATGTAAATGAATGTGAATAGGATGGTTTTTTTAATAGAAAATCGTTTCGTTGTTTCATAAAAATCGATGTTGGCGTAGTTTTTAAATGTTCGTTCGATTGAAGAAACTTTTTTTTCGGTGATTGATTTTGAGTTTGTTCAGCTGGATTTGCTGATGAAATAATTGTTCGTTGTTGTTGATCATTTGTTGTTGATTTCGTTGATGAATCCATGCATAATGCAAATGGACCATCCTGACAACGTGTCACATAGAGTAAATCGAATGATTTTGGATTGAGCGTTTGAGTAACATCATTGAGCAGATTAATATGATGTTTATCGAATAAATGTTGAGAAAGTTGATAATACGAATAAGTGTAAAATGAGCAATGATCACAGAAAAACATATGAGTAAACATATGTTGTAGAAGTGTCGAACTAGAGAATAGCAGACGAATGAATTTATTGAAAAAGAAAAGTGCGACGAACCTTGTGACACTTTTGAATTTGCAGATATTACAACGATAGTATTTCGAATCGTGAAATGCGGAAAATAGTCCGGTACCATTGAGTATTTGTCGACGAGCTTCAGCTGTTAGATTAGGAGTTGATAATGGATGAGGAACTCGCGGAATTGATGGTTTTGTTGGAATGATAGGCTGTGGAAGTGAATGTTGAATTGTGGGGGGTATTCGAGAATTTTTTACTGGTCGACCACGTTGTGTACTAGGTCTATTTATCGTTGCTGCTTGTGTAGGTAAAGGCAAAGGTAAAGGAGTTGGTTTTCGTATTGATTGATTATTCTGTCGATCGATTGAATGTTTTAGTAGATTGTTTCCATTTGAAATTGTTGGAATCATTGATTTCGACGGTTGAATAGTCCAATCGAATGATCGAAATGCATTCGATTCAGGTGTTTCAACAACATAATCATTGGGATCGAGTAAAATCGCATCCGAATCAACAAAAGTTCGTTGTCGTTTCGAATGATTCACAACCGATGAATTCATTGAATAATTTGTGTTCGATAATTGACGTTTTTTACATGGTAAAGTCATTTCTGAGAATGACGATGATATAGGACGTCTTTCGTAAATATGATCACCATCATCATCGTCGTCATCAATTATAAGAATTGGCGGTGATAATGAACGGTTCATTTCATTGACTATTATATTATTATTATCTTATTTTAATATGCAAAACAAAATCAGTAGACTCAAAATATTTGACGTATTTACGTTCGATTTTTATTCGTCTTATTCAAGCGCTACGTATGAATATGAAAACTTGTGACACATAGCGCTTAAAAACGCGCGTCTATTATTGGTAGATTTGATTAATATGGGAACACATTTCATTTTTTCAACACACTTCGACATTTGAAAACGAGAGAAAAGAAAGAAAGAAATCAAAAAATCATATATGTTTTTTTAAAATAAATCAAATATAAAATGTTTCATTATAAAGGGAGTTGTCGAGGTTGCCAAGTGAAAGTTATTTTCGATGTATTTATGTATGATTTCATATAATTGATCAAATTTGTCCCATTCATAATTAATAAGAAATTAGAAAAAGATTCAAAACTCTTGTTGAACACAGATAAACAAAATTTAGTTAAAAATGGCAAATACACTAACTGAAAGTCTTAGTCGATCTATTCAGCCTCAGCAAAGCATTCTTCCATTACGTCGTGAACGAACGATTACGAATAGAAGTTTAAATCGAAATTCGAAACCGATCTATTCCGAAGAATTACCAAAGAGATCATCAACATTTTCTGCCGGTAGCCATCGATTTTCTCTTCTTCTTCTTTTTTCTCTGAAACTAAAATCTTGAGTTTAACATATGTAGAAAAACAATACGATCGCCGTCAATCATCAAGTCAAGTTCGTTCGGCGAAATCCGATGAAGTAGATATTCGCATCTTTCGAACATAAATTCTATGAAAACAAACATTCTTAGGTCTTCCGTTTGATTGATCGACGATTAGTAACAGGTGTTCATGGTGTACGACTTCTCTTTCGTTCAAATGATCCTAAACAGGAAGGAACATTGTCAAAGTAGAATTCTCAATAATCATCAAATTCTCGTTCGTATGCGCAGTTTCTTTCTTCAGAGAAGCATTTCGACGTGTATTAACACAATTATGCGGCTATATCAATGCGGAAGAATGGGAAAAGGTTTGCAAATTGTAAGTTTGTTGGTTGAATTTTAAGTTCGAACTAAAATGAATCTATAATAATTATTCGAGATTTCATCTTAATGAACGATCCGGTACGATTACATTCGAAGAATTTCTGTCCTATTTTCCTGATAATGAAGTTCGATGAAAATGAATTGATTTTTTTTTTGTTTAAAATAAACATTCTTCTTCTTCTCCTCACGTAGAAAGTCAAACGTGAACTTTCTCTTGCTCAACAAGATCATCGTAGTTCTGCATTACTTACATTAAGTCAAAATATCACATCATCTCGGCAATCTTCTCAACAAAATCCTCTAACAAAATTAACTGCAAATTATTGTTTTTTCCTTATGAAAACTCGATGTCGTGATCCGTAAATATCTTTTTGTTATTTTCCCTCCCCCCTCTTTCTATCTTCTATTTGTCAAGATCCTTCTCGCCGAATGATTACATTCCGTACGATTGTTTAAATGGCGGTGTTATTACACGTGAACATTTAAAAACTATTCTTACAAATTTTCAATTCACTGATTTACTTTCAAACGAAACCGAATTCGAAAATCTCTGGTCGAAATTCGATTTAAATAATGCTGGTTTCGTTCGAACGAATGTTTTTCTTCGTTTACTCGACTATCGAACTAATCTTGCCGATGAAATCAATGCTGATATTCAACGTTTAGTGTCTCGTTCGAGTGCAGCTGGTATGATCGAACGAACTACATCGTCACCATCGAAAAAACCTCGACAACTATCGAGATTATCAGCTCGTGAGATCAATCAAAGCATTCAACAGACAAAAATTAGTCCTCCACCAACAACTACAATCGAACAAACAGAGAGTCAACTGGCAGAATCATCACAGGATAGTCTCGATAAAGAATTAAGTACGAAATTTCGAACAATTGTTCAACAACATCGACGAATGATGAAACAATTGAATGAAAACGATGAATTCGCACTATTTCTTGATCGAAAAGTAACCGAATAAATGAAATTCAAAGTTATGATTCATAAAAAAATGAATTCCTATTCTAGGTGAATGAAGGTTATTTTTGTTTGAAAACCGTCTTTTCATATTTGGATCCTAAACAAACGAATATGATTACAAAAGATCAATTGATTGCTGCATTAAATCAATTCGATATTCCGCTTTCACAAACGAATATAACTCAATTTCTACAAAAGTTTAATTGATTCTTTGTTTTCTTCGAAAGTTTTTTTTTTTGTCTATTTGTTCTTGTTTTTAGACATCATTTGACACCTTCAAATGATCAAATCGATTATAATTCATTTCTCAAACATTTTCAAGATCGGTCTGATACGAGTTTTCTTGCTCGTGCTCTCAGTGCCTTTGGAAAATCAAAGTCTGCACTAAACTCTTTTTTCTTTCTTTCGTTCTCTATTTTATTTTCATTCAGATCTCAAACTAATAAATCTGAACTTGAACAAATCGAAAGTGGTCTCGTCGATTTATTACATCATTTGTTTCTTTCGCTAACCGCTGCATTCAAGTAACTAGAAAAGTCAAATCTAAAATTTAGCAATTCTTATTTTATCGTTTCTTTTTGAAAAGATATATTTCCAGTACAATCGATGATCTCTGTCCGGAGAACGAATTCTTTATAATTCTTAAAAAAGAATTATCCATACCGGATAATTATCGATTTACGGATAAACAAAAAAATGAAATCTATGTTCTCTTAAATACAACCGATGAAATGAAAGAGAAAAAACAATTGCCATACAAACGAATTCTATATTATCTAAGCAAAGTGTACGTTGATAGAAAACGGAAAATGATCGAAAAACTATTGATTGTTTATTAAAGGACAATGCCAACGAATAAAGAATATAATATTATTGAGAAAAAAGACAACGAAAAATCTCCAAAACTAGCACCACGAAAATTAGTTGCGGTAATTGATTGAACAAAAAGTAAATATTGTTGTTTTTTTTTGAAATTTGAATTTAGATTGAGAAAAGTTTGAACGATCTTGTTCGTCTTCGTATGCATACGTTTGTCAAAGTTTTCTCTCGTATTGATCAACCGAGAACTGAAAAGATTAATCACGAACAATTCTACGAAGTTCTTCAACAGTAAATAAACAAACGATTTGTATTTCAACTCTTTCTAATCTCGAAATAGAATGGGTTCGGATTTAACTCAATCGGAAGTCGATATATTTTGGACATCGAGTGGTTTTCAATTGAATAAAACCATGCCATTTCCTAATCTTATTCGACAAATAATCATTTTCAACCGAGATGAGAATCGCCTATTACTCAATCAATGTAATATTTCATTTTTGCAACAACAACAACAACAAGAAAAAACTTGTTTTCTTTTAAAGTACAACGTTCTCAATCAATTCGAGAACGAGAGGTTCCATTCACAGGTCGATCATCGACATCAACATCGACACGAAGTCTTTATTCATCAGGAAATTGTAGCCAAATGTCAACGAGTAGCAGTCAAGCAATCGATTCGCACGAAGTCTATCAACGTATTCTTCCTTATGTAAATCAAATCGAGAATTGAAATAATTCACAATCTCTGTATTTCATTTTTTTTTAAGATTCGTCTGAATTATAATCGAATTAAAAATGATCTACTCGACAATGATCCACTTGCAACCGGTTTAATTGATTTTCCTATTTTATTAGTAAATTGAAAACAAAGTTCAATTAAAACTTGACGATCTTTTCGTTTTCTAAAGGATATATTTCAACATTATAAAGTACCAATAAATGAAACCGAATTAGGCGTACTAATTCGTCTTGATAATCCACGAAATGGATCGAAAGTTCAATATCCATTTTTCATTCGAAAATATCATTCCGATGGACCCGTCATCAAAATTGTACCGAAACAAAAAAAAACATTATCTTTCCCTTTCACTAATTGACTCTGTTTTTTTTGTTCCAAGAGTCCATATCAACGTGTCCATCCAATCTACGAACAATTAATTCAAAAACAACATACTAAAGTAATGAAAAATTCTATTCGAAAATATTTATTCTTTCTTCAGAATCCGAATAAAGAACATTACGATCAACGAATTCAGGTTTGAAAATTTGCTCTCGTGTGTTTCACACTAATAGCTAATCTGTGTGATTTTGTTAACATTTGTCGCTTTGTTTTCGCTAAGCAAGACAACAACAAACTGCCTCAATGCTTATATTATTCTCGTTTAGTATGCGAATTTCCCTATGAAGAATATCGAATTTATTTCGTTTTCTTTTTCAGAATCCACGAGATTTGAAATATTTAATTCGTTTATTTACGAATTCTGACAAATCTCGTAAAGGATTTTTAACTCACGATGAATTTCATTCGCTTTTGCAAAACAATGGAATTCAATTGAGCAAATCTGACGAAGATTTTTATCAATTATTTTCGAAATACGATCGACAATTACGTGATCAATTCAATTACTTCGAACTTTTCCGCACAATTATACAGACAATTATGTCTTAACTTTAAAATTTCACGATTTTTTTTTGAATAAAACGAAACTAATTTCCATCCCGAATCAATTTGTTTCATTGGTTGAAATGATTTTGTTTCTTTTCTGTTCATTCTCTATTCGATTGATGATTTCGTTCATTTCGTATTGAACGGCGATCCATTGTTTCGATATTTTCTGTTCAGAACGGACGAGCAAAGCGGACGAACGAACGTTCATTGTATCATATTCGTGTTCATTGATAGTTAGGCTTTGTTTCACATGAAAAGCAAGTAAGATGATGATTTCAAAACGGTAGGACAAAAAGAAAAGATTGTGCTCGAAATTTCGTAATTGATTTTCGATCTTTTTTTTTAAAGAACTAGTTCAAGTCGAACGAGTTTTAGCGACGATGAATCGGATCATGACGAGAATTTCTTTGTTAAAAAGAAGTCGTCAACAGCACGGAAAAAAGCGTATAAAAAATGGACAAAAGATGAAGTAGATTGCCGAGTTTTTGTTTTCGAATAAAAGAACAAATTCATTATCGATTTTTAAGGACGAACGTTTAAGAGAATTTATCACGATTCACAATGGTTCGACAGATTGGTCACGTATATCACAATATGTCGGCAATGGTCGAACTGATGCTCAATGTCAACATCGTTGGGAACGATTTCTCGATCCGTCGATAACGAAAGGTCCGTGGACCGATGAAGAAGATCGAAAAGTTATTGAACTTGTTCGTGATTATGGCGCAAGACAATGGAGTTTAATTGCCAAAGAATTAAAAGGCCGTGTGGGGAAACAATGTCGTGAAAGGTTTGAATCACGATAATTTTAGTTTCAAGTGAAAAAAATTCATTTGTTTTAGATGGCATAATCATTTAAATCCAGCGATTAATAAAAATCCGTGGACAAACGACGAAAATTTGCTACTGTTAATTCTTCATCAACATTTCGGAAATAAATGGGCTGAAATAGCGAAATATTTCAATGGTCGATCGGATAATTCAATTAAAAATCATTGGAATTCATCGATGAAGAAAAAATTCGAAATCGAAATCGAGAGTTTGAAACAACAAGGGCTCAATTGGACTACTTTGTAAATCAACAATATTCGAATATTCTTAAATTTATCTATTTCTTTAGAATTCCACCGGAATTTCCTTGGCCAAAAATCGAAAAAGTCCGAACCCCATTAAATCCAATCACAAACACAAACAATCCTTCAGAACCATCATCATCTTCTCAACGTTCGTCTCAAGATCTCGAACGTTTATTCTACTGTACACCTCCATCGCCAGCTAAAACACTGCCCATGCTTTCGTCATGTGCTGATTATACGAATTCAAGTCAAACGTCACAACAACATTTATCATCGATCTATCCGCCGTCATTGGAATTTTATACAACATCAAGTCAACTATCGAATCAAACACAATTATTTGCAAGTGAAGAAACATTTTCACTGACGTTTTCCCAGCCACAAAATGAAATAAAACAAGAAATCGAACAACAATTCAGTCAACATACAACGAGTTCACCGAAAACGAATTCAAATCATTCATCTCCATCGAAATATCGAGTTTTGAATACACCCGAACGACCCGATCGAATCAACCGACAACACGACTGGCTAAAGTAACAAAATAAATTCCTCCTCCTTCTTCTCCTCATCATCGTTTGTGTTTTGTTTAGTGATCTACTGTCATCATCTGATCCTGTTGTAAATCAATCTCAATCAGCAAGACGTTGTCTGTTAAAATCATTGAAAGATGAACCAGAGGTTTGAAATTGTATGAACATGAATTGATTGATTGATTTTTTGTTTGTTTTTAGTACGATCCAAGTTATACAGAGATTTTAACTGGTCAAACTCGTGATCAACGTTACGTGACTGAACAAGCTCGTCGATATCTCTCAAATTCATCGATAAATCTGTTTTTTTCTTCTTAAGCATTGTGCTGCTTCGTTCATTGTTTTGTAGACAAAAAAATCTCTCTGACATGTTACGTGTTTTTTAATCGTTTGTTATTTCTTTTTGAATAACATTCGTTTCTCTCTCTCTCATTATCAATCGTTATTTATTGTTAGGTTCCGATTTATTGTTTTTCTGTTTTGTGTGTGTGCGTGTATGTGAAATACTTATTTTTGTTGATTGAAAAAAACGAGAAAACAAATACAAATTAGGAAATGATTTCAAACGAGAGATTTCGACTTTCGATTTGCCTACAGACAGTGACATCTTTGTAGAAGATTTATCGTTTCCTTTCTGTTTCAACCATCGAGAAATAAAGCAAGCATTTTGATAGAATCACAATCAGATTGATTGATTGATTTGTTTTGTTGGAAACCAAATGAGTTTATCCTACGCTGAAAGTCTCTCGCCTTTTCCGCATAAAGGCAAAGTTGGTATGCCTGAATTGACGGAAAAATCTGATGAGTTACAAAGTAAATCTAAATGAACGAAAAACAACGGAAGAATGATCGAACAGTTTGACTATTTAGTTAAATTAGAGAAATTAGAAGAATTGATTCGGCAAAGTAAACATACAGTTGTGATTACAGGCGCAGGGATATCAACAGATGCTGGAATACCAGATTTTCGAGGACCGAATGGTAACACACGAAAGAAATAGATAAATTCGAGATTGATTTATTTCGATTATTTAGGCGTTTGGACACTAGAAAAACGTGGTGAAAAGCCGACATTTAACACTGGTTTCGATCAAGCTGTGCCAACTTATACACACTATGGTCTATGTACATTAGCTGAACATGATTATTTACATTTTGTGATCAGTCAGAATATCGATGGTTTACATCATCGATCCGGTTTGCCGTTAGAAAAATTAGCTGAACTACATGGAAATGTTTTCTCTGAAGAATGTGAACTTTGTCGAACACAAGTATCGATCGATTTGTGTTGTAATTTCGAATGAGAAATCATTTTGTAGATAATCCGTCCGACTTGTGTTGGTTCGTATTGTCGAAAACGAACGGGAAATATGTGTAATTCATTGAAAGGTCGAGAAAAAAATCTTCGATGTCGTGGTAAACTACGAGATACAATTCTCGATTGGGAAGATCCATTGCCTGAATTAGCACTTCAACTATCCGAACATCATTGCGGGTAAAATTTAGTTGGATTTTTTTTTTGATAAAGTTTGTAGTCTTTAATTTACAGAAAAGCAGATTTATGCATTTGTTTGGGTACATCATTACAAATCAGTCCATGTCGAGATTTACCTCGAAAAACGAAGAAAAATCATGGAAAAATTGTTATTGTTAATCTTCAAAAGACTTCAATGGATTCTCTTGCTGATTTAATTATTCATGAACGATGTGATCGTGTGATGAAATATATTCTCGAAAAGTTAAATTTACATTTTGTTCAACAATATTCACATGTAAAAAAACTTGTCCTGATTTTGGGTAAAAGCAAATCAGGCAAAGATTTTCTTGCTCAACAACTTCAACAGCAAATCAAAGATTTAATTCTATTAAAATTAAATACATCTTCATGTGAAGATCTACTCAAAGAAAACGATGAACTTTGCTCGAAGAATTCATTTTGGATTATTGAAAATATTCAGTCCAATGAACAAATTGAATTTTTTAAGAAAAATTTTCAACAACGTTTATTACTCGTTTCTATCTGTGCAACAGATGAAACACGAGAAAAACGAGGCTGGATTCAATCGAATGATCAAGAACGAACTTCGTTCGATGACAATCTTTCTTACTCATTTATTTTTCAAAATAATGAAAATGACAATTTTCAGGAACAAATCAATGATTTAATAAAAATGATTCAATCATAATCTTAAGATTTCTTTTTTCTGTTGTTTGCTATTGTCTATTTGTAAATGATGAATAAACGAACTTTTCTAGATTATGTATGGAGAACATCTCAGATAAACCGATCGAATCACTACCGACCGAACAATCACCAAATGAAGATGAAGCTCTCGATCCTCGTATTCAAGTGTGTTCGATTTTTCAAATTCTTTTAACATTATAAAAGAAAAACATTCATTCAGATCGAACTAGAACGATTAAACTATGCAAATCAAGCCATTAATCATCTCGAACTTCAACTTGATGTAACTTCTCTCTCTCTCAGTTGAATTCTATTTTGTAGTTATTCATGATTTAGGAATCGAGAAATACGCTTAAAGATTTTATCACAACATCCGAAACTGAACTTGCGAAATTAGAGAAAAAAATTGGTTCATCTGTGTCCAAAGCTAAAGTCTATTATGAAACACGAATTAAACTTCGAGATGCTAAAGAAGCATTAACGAAAGCTAAACATCGATTTGAACGTGCACAAGAATTGCATCTTGCTGCCAAAGAGATTGCTCTTGTTTCTGTAATTATATCGAAAACTAATTCTTTCCGCAGTTAGATAAAAGAAATCTGTATTTTCTCGCGATAGGCTGATCATATTGATGAAGCTAAACGAACACATGTTAAAGACACAACATGGCAAGAAACGTATCAACAAGCCACAGCAAAAGTTTGTGATAATAATTGATTGTAAAAATGAAAATTGTCTTTTTTGATGATCTAGGCAGCTGATGCCGAACGAGAAAAATTTCAAGCTGATATTGATCAACAACGAGCTGAAACTATTTATGGTGATTTAGAAAATACCATCGAAAAACTACAAAAAGACTATCGACGATCGATAAATAAATCTCAGTAAAAAGAAAAAAGAAATAATTCGATTCGAAATCTAAACTATTTTATTTAGACCGTATTATGAAATGAAAGCTGAATATCATAAAGAATTAGATGTAAATAAAAACTATTCTTCTGTTTTTTTTTGTAAAATAATTAAAACGAAAAATTTAGTTTCAAAAACGTAAAGTCTACGGTCTTGAAAACTGTGTCAACGAAGCTAAAGCACAATATCAACAATCACTAAGAAATCTCGAATTAATCAGTAATGAAATCCATGAACAACGAAATCAAGGCAAACTACATAAAAATCCCGGTGAACGAACGCCATGTATTGGCGAAGAACAACCTCTATACATCGAATCAGTAAATCATGATATTATTAAATTTAATTTCGAAAACAATTTGTTTTCATTTTTCTACAGAAACCCTCAATTGATAATAAACTTCCCAGTGAATCTTGTCGACAATCGCCCGAAGGTGATGATCATTCTGCGGAACTCAATAGTCAATTTATTCTTTGTTCAAAAGACGAAACTACTTCGTTATTAAGTGAAAAATTCGGCGATCGAGAACGAGTACTAAGTTTTTCATCTCAAATATCTCAATTAACCGATGACGACGATAAAACCGGTTCATTACATATCCTTTCCGATGAGCAAATCGATCATTTAGCATACGAATATCAATCTTATCCAACATCTACAACAGGTACGCATCGAACATCGACAACATATATTTCAGACTCCATGTTATTTTAAAATCACATACGTATACACACAGACACTTTAGATCCGCTTGATGAGCTTATTTTGCAACTAAAAAATTCACAACTTCAAACGAAAACATTCTTTCGTAAACTTTTCAATATAAATGGTATAAATAATTGAGGATAACACGTTGATTTGCATGACTCTTTTTGATTTTCCATATTGATGCTCGTTTACTAACATAGATATATATATATATATATTAACTGCATGAAAAAAAAATTACTAACTTGTTTTGATCTGAGCTGGAAAAAAAATCTCCTATGTGTGTTATCAAGATGCATTTATTTATTTTTTGTTTCTTGTTTTTTTTTTATATTTTCCTTCTTTTCTTTTTGTAAAATAAAGTTTTCATCGATAGTTTGTTTACTTTAACTCCATTAAATGAATATGAATTTTATGCACTGTTTGACTTTTTATCGATTTCTATTGAAAAGAAAGACGAGACACATCGAATCAATTAGAATGAATATTAAAAATCAATTCATTGTGATTGGTCACACATAGGTGCGAGAGAAAAGTGAACATTTCGAACTTGGTAACAAGCTTAAATTATCAAAAATCAACTTGATTGTTTCGATATTTGAGATTGTTTGATAATTGGACTAGAAGATCAACTGATCGATTCTCATAAACAGATTTCATTTTACTATCGATTCAACATAAGGTGAAATATGTCTTTATCTTGGTCGAGTTATAAAAAAAATACCCATCTGCACACATTGGAAATTTCATCAGCATCTCTCTCTCTCTTTTTTTAATCAACCAATAAACTTTTCTCGTTTTCTTCAACCAATAAAAATGACATTTACCTTTCTTTTCTCTCTCTCTCCCTCTCTTTCTCTCTTGTCGACGTCTTGCTATATTATTCAAGCGAATATTGAATCATAAAAAGTAAAAGTGCAGTTGCATCTTGTTCGACACAATCGAAATCGCCCATCACAATCACTGTCATCATCATCATCATCATTCTCTTCGATTTATTGGAGAAGAACAAATTCGAAATCAAGTTTTTATGATTATAACATGTGACTAAAGTAATAGCAGACGAGGGAATAATTCAATTGAGTCAAGAATTAAAAAAAAGCAAACGTTCTAAAACTTTATTACGATAAATAAACATAACACAAAATCAACTTGTTGTTAATTTCCTTCTTTGAATTAGTCATAAAAGAAAACAAGAGACAGGTAAAAAATTTCTACGAAAAATAATAAATTCTATTTTTAGCTTTAGATATCATGAATAATTATTCAAATAATTTCCCATTGGAATATGATTCCGATGAACCAGCACGTCAATTCGATTCTACTTACAATACCTATCCACCAATCTATGCTGATTGTCCAATTCAACCGAAAGTTGAACCTACTAGCTGCAACTATTGGCAAATAGCATCACCCACAGCTACAACACATAACATTCTTGATGCTACACCAATGGATTCTTTTCATGTTCAAAATTTCGATCCGTCCAACTCTGCATATTCATCTTCATTAGGATATCAGCATCCAAATTTTTGTGAACCGATAGCATTCTTTCCAACACCATATAATGAACCGACAAATTGGCAAGATTCAAACAATTATCAACTGTTAACAACGAATTATTATAATCAAACAAATCCAAGTTCTTTCTGTCCAACTCAAAATCAATGCATTCCATCAAATTCATCAGTTTATGTCAATAAAATTGAATCATCATTTTCCGGGTCACCACCATCGTATTTCGAATCATCGAACAGTCCAAATCATAGTCAAGAACGAATCGTTGATGAATCGATAAATTGGTCTCGATCTCAAACATCTTCATTGACAACAATAAGTTCGATTCCACCAAGAAATCCATTGAACGGTATGTACAATTGACCTTTGAAATTTTCTAAAAGGGCATTGCTTGAAAACACGCGCTTCCACATTGGTGTTATACTTAAACATGATCTAAGTGTAAACATCCGATGAGCTACAATGAATACTCAATTGATTTGATTGATTTTTGCTCTCTATGTTTCGCGTAAGAGCAGAAAAAAAAGAACAAGAAGAAGAAAAAGAGGAGAAAAATGTCGAGTACCATAAAATATATGTAGACAAATTTTGTTTTATGACTTTGAATTGTTAAAAAGAGTTGATAAGATTAATCTTTACTTTCTCTTTAGGAAAAACTCGAACGAAAGATAAATATCGAATTGTTTATACGGATCATCAACGATATGAATTAGAAAAAGAATTCGATGGATCGAAATATATTTCGATTCCACGAAAAGCAGCTCTCTCGCATACATTAGCATTAAGCGAACGACAGGTTTGATCATTCGCGTAAATAAAGAAAAAAAAGATTTTTGTTTTAAATTGTAGATTAAAATCTGGTTTCAAAATCGTCGAGCGAAAGAACGTAAACTAACGAAAAACCATCGTCGAACATCCTCAACTCATCCATTAAATCATTCCAATGAGCCTGAATCATCGACTGACGATGAAGATGATATCGAACGCTCGATTTAAATCAATTTTTTTCCAAAGAAAAACATTCAGTTTCTTTTTCGTTTTTGTAATCATAAACTTTTCTTTTGCTCTTCGTTTAAATATAATATTTTCATCATTCAGTTTACAAACAACGATCTATCGATCGAGAATATGTATGTGTACATAATATCATAGACAGACTTTGTACGTCTATCGACAGAAACGTTCGTAGTACAATGTCGATATCGAAGAAAAGAATCGATATATTTGATAGTATACGATCCTTATCCGAATGAATATCTCTAGGTATTCTCGTCCGAACGAACAAATGAAATGCATTTATGTTCATCAGAAAAGTAATCTACTTGATATCATTCGCTTTCTCTCCCTGTTTTTCTATTTACTTTTTTTTGTTTTTCTTTCTTTTCGACTAAATATAAAATGTTATGCTAGTACATGTAATGGGTTACATTTTATCCTCTACAGTCGACTTGTTTCCTATTAGTTAAATCCGAAGAACTTATACTAAACAATGTCGTATGACTATTTTCTGAAACAACAGCAGCAGCAGCAACAACAACAACAAAATCTTTATCATCATCATCAACAACAACAACAACAACAGCAGCAAACAAAAATAACTCATCCCGAAATGGATTTAAGTGTACTCTGGTGTCTTGGGCCAGATTTTGAAAATTCAAGTGTTTTCAATTTACATAATGAGAATAATTATATTGAATCGAATTGGTCAATAACAAATACTACATCGAATTGGTTAATGTCAAGTCCAACACAATGGACTCAAACATTTTTATCTGATACAATGGTTTACACACCTCGTTCGGTTGTTCATGAACTCGAACCACAATCACCATTAGCATCATCGATTAAACGACCTTTATCCGATGTTAGCAATCGTATTTCGAGTAAAATTTTAAACTAAAGTTAATTTTTCAATTCATTATTTCTTTGTGTTTTTATTTCAGTTAATCGATCATTGGCAAATAATACACCAATAACACCGATTAAATTAGATTTCTCGACGCCAATTAAAACTTTAACGCCGGAAACCTATCCTCGATTGCCACCGACAGCATCTATTAAACGATCACGTGCTAATTCAACAATGATACCATCGGTTTACGAAACACCATCGCCACCACCTGCACAACCGATTTCATCGAATGCAACACCATTCGATTCGTCTGAGTATGTTATTTCGTTTGAATGATCATGTAGACTATTTTTATTTCAGACGAGCTTTAGAAATTGCACTTCTCTTAAAAGAACATACCGATTGTACATGTGTACTTGTTACACTTATTCAAGAATATCAAAGCCGGTTGGTTTAATTTCTATTTCAAAAATACAAAAAAACTACTTTGTTTTATTTTTCAAATTAGTTTTCAAAAACCACTTCATGTCAGTGAATTGTATACCATGAAACATGTGATCGATATTCAAGATCACGGTGGTAATCGTGTCGCTCGTTTAT
>ERZ781399.1062-NODE-1062-length-25493-cov-4.344760_pt1 | contig 25493 bp, 33 predicted proteins | sample MGYA00511014_ERZ781399 | MGnify/ENA primary metagenome ERZ781399 (study PRJEB29847, sample SAMN06458254) | wastewater metagenome | isolation source: Wastewater bioreactor | place: South Africa: Cape Town | study: EMG produced TPA metagenomics assembly of the...
ATGAAATTATCTGCAGAAGAATCGCAGAGCTTTCTGCCAGGATTCAAACATAATCAAGATGTTTTACAACAAGAGGTGATGTCATTAAAAGAATCCGTTGATGACATGAAATATGTCTCTTATGATGGAACCTTTATTTGGAAAATCTCAAATTTTAAAGAAAAAATGAGTAAGATTTGAATCATGATTTTATTGAAAATAATGTTTGTTTGTTTGTTGTTCATAGGAGATGCACAATCGGAAAGACAAACTTCAATCTATTCACCACCATTTTATTCATCTCCAACTGGATATAAGATGAGAGCTCGACTTTATCTTCAAGGAGATGGAAATGCTCGTCAATCTCACATGTCACTATTTTTTGTATTGATGCGTGGTCCACATGATGCCATATTAAAATTTCCATTCAACTATAAAGTGACATTCTGCATATACGATCAAGCAGGTGGAGGACGACATATCATCGATTCATTTCGACCAGATACTCGATCGAATAGTTTTCAACGACCACGATCTGATATGAATATTGCAAGTGGTATTCCAAAATTCTTTCTATTATCAGTGATCGAACAAGAAAATAATCCTTATGTTCGAAATGATACAATGTTTATTAGAATATTGGTGGATTTCGATGATACTCCGAAAACTTTATTACCATTTGTGATGAGTCTTAATCCAGCTTTTCCAATAACCATTCAAAATGAACTTATCAAACAAGAATCAGAGCGTCGTGCTCAACAAGAACGGACTTCTGTCACTTAACTCTTATATATACAGATAACCACGAATAATAATTTTTTGTTTTGTTGTTCTAACACTACGTATATAAATATCTTCGCGTTACACAATTATATTATTCTTATTCAAAAGAAAATTAATGAAAAAAAAAGAAAACTCTGACTATTAGGATCGAAGTCAAACACCTGAAAACAAAAAAAACTGCACACTGAAAATATCAAAATTATCTCTCGGCATATTCAGTTTTGTTTTGGTTTATAAATCATCATCACCTAGAGCACCTTCAAATAAATTATTCTCAATTCGTTCAGCTTGTGAATTCGTTCGTTTGGCCAATCCATCCGCTCCTTTGGACTTGGTCGATTCATTCGTTGTCGTTTCTTGAGTCAACGGAGTTGCCGAACTCACTCGTTTAGCGATAATTTCATCGACGATATTCTGTAAACACGTATTAATCAATGGCGATTGTTGCGTATGAATCGTAATCCAATCTAATCGATCTTTGTCGATTAAATATTCAATAGCAATAAATGATTCTTGTTTCGTTCGAGTTATTTTCCAGCAACGTATACGTGTAACTTTAAATGTAATATCTTTAATTTTCTTCTTTTTCTTCTCGTCAATTTGAATACAACATATAATTTCATTATTTCCAATTGCTAGAATACATTGACAAAGTTTTTGAGTTGTTTTATCATCAATCGGATAGAGTATGGCACAATTGGGCAGAAAAATATGTCCGTAAAATTTCGTTGTACGTGCTAAGAGAATATAATCTTTCAATGAATTATTATTTTTTAATGTTTCTAATTGTTGATAAAGTTCATTCGGACATAATGGTTCACTTTGTTCGATTTCATATTGTGCTTGAACGAAAAGAAGATTTCGTGCACGACGATCTTCAATCATTTGCAAATCGATCTCGGAATCCCAATAGGATCGTTTGAGTACAATATGAATTTGTTCGTACGCTTTTTTATTTTGTTCAAATGATAAATATGGTGATTCGAAATCGTACAATGGTCGAAGAATATTCATTTGATTTTTATCATTTTGTGTAAAGAAAAATAAAGCAAAATACGAATGAAAATCTTGTGATAATTGAAGTTTACTTATACATAAATCGAATAAATGTGTTGTGTTTCCTTTTGTTGAAACATTTTCAATAACAATTTCATGTTTATTTAATAAACATATTTTCATATTAACTTTATCGTCGGTATTATTCAATTTCGTTAGAAATGTTTCACGTTGAGCATTTAAAAAGAATTCATTGAAGTAGGATGTTGTTAGAATATATTTATTTTGCGATACGGCTTGTAGATAATGTTCGAGTAGAATACGTCGTTCATCAGTTTCTTTTGTTGATAGACTAAAAAGTTTCTTCGGTGGAAAAACATCAACATTACCCATTGCTCGTGGTAATAAACGACGAAGTTCTTGATTGAAAATATATAATTGAGAATAACGTAAACTACAATGATGTACGCCATTGACATGAACATTAAATAGAGTATAGGCTTGTTGATTATGACTACTTTTGGCAGAGATTTCTGTCACGTCTGGAATGGAAAAAAACATCTGAAAAAGCGTTTTTATGTTTGTAAAGTTATATGTTTAGATAAAAGAAGAAAAAGAAAACAAAAATAATATTTCGAGATTCTTGAGTGTGAAGAGAGAATTCTTATCTTTGTTGTGTAAATATTGATAATAATCTTTTATAAAAAAAGAAGTCACGAGAACACGAAAATAGACATAGATTTCGGTATTATGAATTTTGTTTGTTCAATTGAAGTTCTCGAAAGATACAATCGAAACAATCGTACATGAATTGTGCATAGAATGTTTCCAATTTAACAGCTTTAGCATATTTCATTGTCGATCGTTTATATTCAAAAACTAGATCGTCATCTTTAACATAGAATTTTTCAATAATCGACCAATCGAAATTGGCAATATGATTCGTATCAATTTGTCCACGTTCGTCACAAGCACTTAAACGCAAACGTTCGGCATTGATCGATGTTATGACATGGCCATTATCTTTCCGAGAACTACATGAACATGGAGGAAAATTCGTTGTATTATAAATATCAGTTAATGTTTGAGCATGTTGAATGAATTGAATTTTATCGGATTTATTCGAGATTGTTTGAGAATGATGTTTCATTTGTTTGATAGCCTTGTACAAAAAATAAATATCTCAAGGTTTCATACAAGATAGATGGTTATTTACTTGATGATAGATGTAATCACAAGCTAATGGATATTTTAATAAATCATTTTCGATCGAAGGTGAAAAGATAAATTTACAAAGAGATAAACTAGTCTCATTGTTTTCTGCGACAATTTGATAAGGAAATTCGCTAGGACGAAGTTTACGTTCTAGAAAACAAAAAAAAATCAACAAATTGTATTTCTACGCGATATACGTACCGAAAGTATTGTCAATGATTTCGAAGAGATAAAAGTACGGTCGACAGTCTCTAGGTAAACCAAGTTTGTCGGCAACTATCTAAAAAGGAATATATCGAATCATTGAATTTATAGAGAATAGATTGAGAATTTGTACTTCATAAATTCGCTCAACAGGAGCAAATCGATTGACTTTGAAATCTTTTGTTGATCGATCAGGTAACACGATTTTTAAGTCAATATCTGTCGAAAGTGCATATCGCTGTAAGAAAAAAAAACAGTGGTTTCTTAGAGGTGATACAATCAATTCATCTTACGTCATAAGTATCAAAAGAAAGAAATTCGCCAAGTACATCAGAATTGGCTATCACACAAACTGAACAAACTATAAATGGAAAATAATTGTATTTATCAATGGAAAGAATAGATAAATAAAAGACTTTTATCGAGATACTGTTCGAGACCACGTCGTCGTGCGTCTAATTGTTGATCAGACAATTTAAATGGCCATTTTGCTGGCAAAGAAGGAAAGGAAAAATCAGGAAATCGTTCTTTCAACTGTTGATTTAAAATATCGAATTCTCGATAACGTCTCGAACATAAATGTCGACCAGCAATATTAATATTAAATGTCTAACAACAAGTACATACTTCGAATGATTAACACATTGTTTTCTCTTCGAAAGACCTACTTGGAATTTTTCTCCATTGATTTCTAAGGTTTTATAATCAGGAATGGCTATGGCTAATGAACGTTGCTCAGAATAATCATGAGAAGTTTTACTTGATGACGTTGTTGTTGCTGTTGTTGGCGGTGAGGGTGGTGATTCAACCGAACGGATATCGGTTATTTTCTCATCACTAGCAGTTGGTGGAAGAACAACTAGACGAAGTTCACCTTGACAATTTTTTATCAAATCAACAACCTGCTGATGTGATGCACCTTCAACATCGATACCATTTACTTGAAGTATCCTTTCTCCTATTTGAAGTCCTGCTTGTTCTGCTAAACTTTGACTGGATATAGCTGAAATCTGCTGTAAAGGTGCGTAGAGTTTGCCGTGTATGGCTTTGACTTGTCCACCTTCGATAACTTGTCCACGAATATTGAATCCGTATCCATCGTCGGATTTTGGTATTACAATTGTCCTTGGTGAACTCATTATTCGTACATAGGTGTTTTTTGCCTAATTTGCTACTCGGGTCTTTCGTTTTTCGTTATCGATAGATTCTTTCATTGGCCTATCGATCGACCCAATGAATCGTACTAGACGCTAACACACATGTGCAATATGTTCGTTTGTTTTCTTTCTCGCTCGTTCGTTCGATCGATCGATCAAGGTTAGTTCGTATTATCATTGTTGACTCGATTGAATCATAAATGGCCCGAACAAAACAAACAGCACGTAAATCAACTGGTGGCAAAGCACCACGTAAACAATTAGCAACCAAAGCCGCACGTAAATCGGCACCATCAACAGGTGGCATTAAAAAACCGCATCGTTTTCGTCCGGGCACAGTTGCACTCCGAGAAATTCGTCGTTATCAAAAATCAACTGAATTGTTAATCCGTAAACTACCATTTCAACGACTTGTTCGTGAAATTGCACAAGATTTCAAGACCGATTTACGTTTTCAATCAGCAGCTATCGGTGCTCTTCAAGAAGCCAGCGAAGCTTATCTTGTTTCACTTTTCGAGGACACAAATCTATGTGCTATTCACGCTAAACGTGTTACCGTATGTTTTGTTTATATTAAATCATGGATATTTTTAACTTCATTTTTTAGATTATGCCGAAAGATATTCAATTAGCACGACGAATTCGTGGCGAACGTGCTTAAAATCAATTGAAAAACCCGAAAACAAATGTATTTGTCTTTGTTTTTTCTCTCTCTCTCTCTCAGGCTAATCGAAAAAAAACAAATGTCTGATTTGATAGTAAATGAAAATTCTATGTTGTTTGTTTATTTGTAATCTAATACTTTGAATAAAATCTCGTCTCATTAGCAAAGATACGTCGACAGATGAAAGGGCATTCACATAATCATTAGATCATGAAAAAATTTGTCACACAAGAATAACATCTGCAAAACTATTTTCAGTCTCCTAATTGCAATCATCAGAAAAAGAAGTACTAATGACAATTTATTTTTAACTTAAAAGAAAAAACAAACAAAACTCATCTGACAATCAAATATTTTCATAGTAATCAAGTAAATTTCGTAGGAATTTTCGAGGAAAATTTGTCCGATTAATATGATTGATTGTTCGTTTATATTGTTGTTGTTGTTGATGATGTTTCAAACAATCTTCTTTGATAATAGTCATAATTAATGAACGATACTGTCTATCAAATGTATTTAAAATTCCGTTGATCTTATTTCTATCATTTGCAATACTAAATTATACAGAAACATGTTCATTTTCGAATTCAAATAGCTAATTATTTTTTGAATGAATCTTACCTACAAATGTATTCTAACAATGAATGAGACGAATGTGTCGGTCGATGAATACGCGAATGTGCATTCAAAAAACGACTCATCTCAGGAAATGGATGAAAACCTGTCGTCCATCTAGGAACACGCAAAGGAATCGCCGTATTCTTTATTTCGTTCAATAGAACTTACTGATCACTTTCTAAATCGACAGGTTGAGATTGAATTTGAATCACACAAACTAGCATACAAATAAGCAATAAATATACGCTTGAATTCATTAATAGAACTCGGTTTTCTTGATTCTGTTAGTACCATTGCATAGGCGTATACATATATATGTATATTTTAACAAGGATATTGTCAATGAGACATACATGTCTGTGTCAGTAGGCGTCTTCTTTATCGACATAAAAGAATAGCTAGTTCGTCAATCATTTTGCTTTCTTCGCGTAGGTTTCTTTCTATCTGAAGAACTTCCTTGTTCTAGAACAATTAATACATTTATTTCTTAATAGATATTTAAAGGTTTTTTTTTCTTTTCTTGCAATCAAACATTAGTCAAACGAAAACAAATCGGTCCGTTGTTGTGGGCGTATGCAGTCATTTCAGTATGTCTGGCCAAATGATTACTATTGCTTTGACTATTTGTGCCTGTATTTGTTTGATTGATTGGATTCGGATGTGTCGTTGGTTGTTTCGTTTTCATTGACGAACGATTATAAATAGTTGAACCTGGCGAATATTGAATGCCGCCCGATGATTTAAACGGCATTGATGATGAATTATTTCCAACTGTTGTTTTACAACAACAACAACAGCAACAGGAAGCGAATAGTTCCCGAAATTTGAGACGAAATTTATCTGAAGAAGCGAAAAAAAAAACAACACATCAATTTAAAGATGAGAAATTCGATCGTACCACTCATTATATTGTAAATAATTGGATTGACTGATGAATTAAAATAGGGTAGAAAATGTGATATTAACGCACTAATTGTAACGATTTTTATTGTGCCTGTACGTTCGAGTTGAACAGGTCGAGGTTCAAAACAGTGATGATCATTCGGAGAACTAAATGCTGGTTGTTTGACAGATTCAATAAAACTATAAACATATCTATTTGCAAAACAAAGAATAATCAACTATATCCAAATATATTTTTTTTCAATTTCACCTGAAAAGATTAAAAGCATGTACGGGTATATAACAAATAGCAAAGATAATGACGACGGAGATAAGCATTTTAGCAGCTTTCTGTCGATTTTCTTGAACAATTAAATTGGAAGATTTCGGTGAAGTTAGTAGACTACTTGAATGAGAATCATCTGTCATGAAAAGAAAAATAATTAGTCGAAGTGCATCTCGTGTTTATCAAGATTTTATCATTTCTAACCGGAAAAGTTTGTTTGACTGGCGTGAGTCGTTCGTTTATCATCATGACAAACTCGTTCACTTGGCAATGAACCCCAAAGTACTCTTACAATACCTGTATATGTATAAACCATTAAACATAATGGAATAACAAATAAACAAAGTGATATGTGCAATTGATAGAGTAAATCAAATAGAGCTGGCGCATTCCATTGACAACTAAATATGAAATAATAGTGTGATGAGATCAACAAACAAACGTGTCTTTTGTTTTACTATGTCAAATAAATGGTTTCAATTTGATCTCCGAAATGACGAACGAGAGTCAACATAATAGCGTCTAACATGAAAAAGTCATAAAAATGAAAAAAAGAAAGAAAGAAAAATGACGATTCTTGATCGTTATTTAAAATAAATCTAATTATTAACCTGGCAGAACGAGTAACAATGAAAGTATCCAAACGGAAAGAATTAATATTCTTGCACGTTGTTTTGTTCCTCGAAATTTTAATGGATGAACAATAGCTTGATATCGTTCGATTGATATAGCCATTAATGTAAGAACAGAAACTGATATTGACATATTCTAAATAAAATAATCATATAAGACTTCTTTTATTTTATGACAAAATAAGAAGTTATAAAATACAAAAAGAAAAAAAAAGATGAATTTCATTTCGATGATAAACATGAAAATAGTCATATTGATTCTATTATTTCAATGGATATCTGGTGAAACTAGTCTCTCATCGATTGAGATTCTCGATAAAATTAATGATATTAAATATTCTTATGAAACTACCGTTCATGAGGAAGATGCAGAATTTACTTTCAAAATCGAAAATACAAGTTATCCTTGTCAACAATTAGATATTAAACATTATTTATTTTCAGTTACTTATATAAATACAGAAGCACATGGAGATCAAACTGGTATCGACAGTTTACCCTGTGACAATAATCCGTATGATGGAACATTAAAAATAGAAGGCATAGAAGAACATGACAATGATTTTATGGTTTGTGTTATATTTCTTTCGAACAACGGAACAAATCCAATAACATCGAGTCGATTTTGTCATGTGGTATCACCATCAGGCTCGTGTGATCTCACTCCACATGAATCAACATTTTCGAATCAACATGTTATTGTTCTCGTTGGTTTCGTTTGTGTTATTCTACTCGGAACGATTCTATTTACTTGCATACGTGCGTACATATATCGACCGAGATCAGCTGAAGAGATTCTTGCAACTCTATCGGAATATCATGCAAACGATTTAACTAATTTAGCACCTGTAGCAGATACTCGACGACGTCGAACAACCGCACCTCAATTAGAACATATGCGTGAAGGTTCAGTTGCAGAAATTGATTTCGATCGTCGATTTTCGAGTTATCATCGATTTTCAACGTCTCATCGATTTTCATCATTTCAAGGACAAGATAATCAAGCTCTCGAAACGCTAGATGAGCAAGACTAGTTACTAAATGTTCTTTTTGTTCTTTCTTTCTTTCTTCCTTTTTGTCCTTGAGCTGAATAAAATTACAACGAAGTCATAAAGAAAACAATTAAATAATTTACATACCTGAATATAATTAACAAATTTACAAAGAATTAAACCAAAAAACCAGGTCTTCGTCACATCTTGAACGACAGTAGCCGGTAAGCAAAAAATCAGTACTAATAAATCTGCTGCTGCGAGATTCATTATAAACATATTTGTTACTGTCCTTTAAAAAAAAAGAAGAAGAAAAAATTAATAGAATGACAATTAGTTGATCGTTTTCTTTCCACCTCATGCTTCGATTACGTTGAATAACTATAATTACAAGTAGATTGCCAATGGTCCCAACAAAAAATACGATCACATAAAGTACAATACATATCCATTCATAATATGTTGGTAGAACGAATTTAACTATTAAATCTAAGACTTCATTTTCTAATAAACAATTGCCTTGATTATCGATAAAATGACAATAACTTTCATTATATAAACATGTTCTCGATAGATTAGTCATTGTGAAAACGAAAGAATCTATACAAAGGTGAAAAAAAGATGATAAATTAGTTGATTAGTTTTTAAAGACAAAAATAACAATAAGATTCTTTTAAGAGAAAGATAAGTAACTGAAATCTGAGAAGTTTTTCTTTTTTCTCTTTTGCTATTATGTAGGTGCGTTAAAAGAGACAGAGAGAGAGAGAAAGAGGTGGGAGAGCGAGGGTAAAAGCAAAAAAAGAGCGCGCGAGGAAAAAAGAAGGCATCGGCATCTGTTGGATGAGTGTCTAGAAGGTAAATTTATTTTGATAGATCATGCCAGAGAAAAAGAAGAAGGCAAAAAGAAAAAGAAAAAGTATTCTATGAATGACTTGAATATAAATATGTATCTTGATATCGAAGAATATTCTAGTGTTTCTTCTTCTTCTCTTTGTCCTATCATCATCTATAATAAACAACGTTTCCTGTCAACACTTAGATAATTCATATTAATGTTTGAATAATCAATTGTTTTCGAGATTTTTTTTCCTTCTTCTCCTCATCTTTCTTCTTTTTAATTTATCATTGAATAGCAATTTTCGATTAATTGATTTGATAAGCAATAGAAAAACTTCGTTCCATTGTATTTCTTTTTTGATTACTGTCAAAAGATCAGAATATGCGACAAGTATCGATGAAAGTTAATAAATATTTCATCGGAAGAAAAAGAACAACGACACGAAAAGAAAAAAGGAAATTGTCTATAGACCTTTCACTTATGTGTCTACAAAGATATCAATAGAATATATTTAGCTTGTAATTATGTTTTGACGTCTATTTAAGAGAAGATTCAATTGCATTCAACAAGAGACCATCTTTCATTGATTTATGTGTAGTTTGTTATTTTCTTAAATAAACTACTAAGTAGAATAAAATAGAAGAACTATTAATAATGAATACACAACTTTACATTCGATAGTATGTAAGAAACCAAAAAAAAAAAGACAAGAGAAATCTAGATATTCTTTCATAATAGACATTTCCTTTGGCGTAATTGTTTTTTTATTTTTCTGTATTTGTCAAATGATATCAATGTTTGGCTTGTTCTGTTTCTTTCAAAAACGGATATCGAAATGACAAGAATAATCTTCGCAATTCGAACGGAAACAATTCATTAGAATGTTTCACAAATGATTTTATTAACAAGAAAAAAGAAAAATGAAGGACATATGTTTGTTGTTTTTCTTTCTTTCTTTCTGTCTATTTGAAAGATGTTCGAGCTGTCGGATCCTGGAATGTGATGATTGGATTGTGTTGAGTTGGATTTTCATCAGATGGATTGAAACTATTTGATGCAAAGAAACCCGAAAATTTATTCGAACGAGCTGTTAATTTCCTAGAAAAACAAAACAACGATATATTTTTTTCTGTTTGATAGTTGTTTCAACAAACCGATGTGCACTTTCGACGAGTGCCATTGGAAATTGTCCTTTTTTAACAATACCAACATCAGCTTTGATAATATTCCGACGCGTTTCTACATGAAATAGAAAATCAGTCAGTCAAGAAAAAACACATTTGCTTATGAATTGTTTTCTTTTGATTGTTCGAATGAATAAATCAATTCAAAGAGAAAACAAAAGAAGAAGCAGAAGCACACCCTTCGGTAACATCAATGGTACCGACCTGATGATGAAAATGTTGTCATTGATCGCGTTCGGACTAAGCCGGACCGAAGAGTCGGTAGAAAGACAGATACTAATGAGAGATAAAGTAGTTATCTCAATGTTCAATATTCGATGTCAATTGAAATGCAAATGAAAGCAAACGAAAACATGCTACTAAAGCAACATCGAAATTTACCGGTATGTGCTGGATAATCGCCTGCTGAATGATCTTGATAATCATATTTAGTTTTCTCTCGAGTTTGTTGGGCCTCGCGCGAGGCTTTCCAGCTCATGAGAAATTGACGAGAATTAGCAGTGATTTGTTTACCATCTAACATTTCTATAAATAGAAAAGTTTTGTTGTTGTTGTTTTTTTCTTGTCGAAAGAGGACAATTGTGTCGAACCTAACGTTGGTGACACGACAATTAACCGTTCGCGATAACGTGCTTTCGAACAGAGAGGATTTCGACTTGTATCAAGTCGTTTTAAACGTGTCCAAATACTTATTAGTTGCACGAGTTCACGAATATTTTCGAGATTATTATTGCTTGCTGATAGTTCTTGTAGACTTTCTAAACAACTTAATTCACTCAATGAATCTAAATTATTGCCACTGATATTTAAAATTTCTAGAAAAAATAAAATAAAATAAACAAATCGTATTTGTCTTTTTTTTTTACCAAGAACACGAGATAAACATTGTAGAGTTCTCGGTTCGAAGACAAGATTTTCTCAATCGGTAAAATGTTGATTTTCAATATAAATCTCAGTTAAATACGGGCATTTATCTAAGCCTTCAAGAACTTGTATTTGATTACCACCGAGATATAATTTTTGTAATTTCGGACATGCCTCGATATTTTCTAATTTTTGTATGCGATTATTTTGTAAATAAAGATGTGTAAGATTTTCTGCAAAATTAAAATTTTCAATTTTAGTTATTATATTATCATATAAATAGATGACAGTGAGCAGACGACACGGCGGAACTGAGTCCTTTGAAAGGAAAAGAAACCAATAAGTTTTGTCTTAGAAGATTTTTCATTTACAATCGAATCGATGCCTCGATTTTGAAATGGTAAATGGGTTAAACGTGCGAGATAATGTTCAACAGATTCATCAGCACGTCGTTTATTATGACCAGGTGCTTGTTTAGCAATGAGTTCAGCTGTTAATTTAACCATTTGAATATATAAAAGAAATATTCGGGCAAAAAAAAATATATCTATTTGCACATTTTATTTTACAGATGTTTGTTGCCAAGTAACAGCCTTTAAAAAGAACAACAGGTTAAATACCGAAAAACGATTTATCTGAATTAGTTCTCGTTTCGATCGTTTAGATAAGCTAAGTGAATAATTAACGAATTTTTCATAGATTTTCATTTGTTTTTGACAACAATCTGTCATATCTATTCGAGTTTTTATCTTGTTTTCAATCAATTATAATTTCTCTCTTCATGACAGCAGCAGCAACTAGTATAGACAGGCTAACTAGCGACATCGAGTGTTACAATATAGACCGTGTGTGTGTGTGTGTGTGCGTGTGTCTATATTTATAGTTTGTCGTTCGGTCTGAGTGAGAGCTTCCCGGAAGGCAGAAAGAAAGAAAGAAAGAACTAATCTTGAAATTCCTATTCGATATTCATTGGTCGATTAGTCATGAATCAGTCGGAGTTATTTCTGGAACTTGTTCTCTCATTTTCTTTCGTATTCGATCATTGACTCGACGAGTATTAGCATTATTATTTTCCTTCGTCGTCTTTTTTTCTTATCCTCAACATCATCGTCGGCGTCGTCGTCGTTGTTGTTGCTGTTGTTGTTGTTGTTGTTGTTGTTGTGTTAGTATTATTATTTTTCTTATTACGCGTTCTTGTTAAAAAACAAACGTCAGTATCAAAGTTATTTTGTTTTTCTACTTAATAGCATCGTCTATTTGATGGCTACAATACGAAAAAAACTCGTTATTGTCGGTGATGGTGCTTGTGGTAAACTATCGAACAAAAAAAAAACTCAAACAATACGAACCTTTGTCTTGTTTTGCTTTTAGGTAAAACCTGTTTATTAATTGTGTTTAGTAAAGATCAATTTCCTGAAGTTTATGTTCCAACTGTATTTGAAAATTATGTATCCGATATTGAAATCGATGGTAAACAAGTCGAATTAGCTCTATGGGATACAGCTGGTCAAGAAGATTACGATCGTTTACGGCCACTTTCATATCCAGATACCGATGTGATTCTCATGTGTTTTGCTATTGATAGTCCCGATAGTCTTGAAAATATTCCCGAAGTAGAACACGATGTTGTTGTTGTTTAATCAGAATTATTGATTTGATTAAATCTCTAGAAATGGACGCCGGAATGCAAGCATTTTTGTCCGAATGTTCCGATTGTTCTTGTTGGAAATAAAAAAGATCTTCGAAACGATGAAGCAACAAAACGTGAGTTAATGAAAATGAAACATGAGCCTGTTCGAACTGAAGCTGGACGTGCCATGGCCGAGAAAATCAATGCTGTTGGCTATCTCGAATGTTCGGCGAAGACAAAAGAAGGTTTGTTTGCTTTTCTTTTTGCGTATTTCGAATTTTGTTTTCATTTAGGCGTTCGCGAAGTCTTCGAATTCGCAGCTCGTTCGGCCTTAATGCGCAAACGCAAGCGCAAGAACGGTTGTTTATTACTCTAATTGATTTCTATTCATACGGTTTTTCTTTTCTCTTTTTAATCTTGTCTCTTTTAAATTTTATTCATACAAACAAACAAAGACAAAAAAATAATAATACGATTTCGATCTTTGAACACAAAAATTGTTTTTTTTTTTATTTATTTAAGTTTGATATGTTTCTTATCATTGATAACTTTCTCTTCGATATTTAAACCTTTGATAATTCCTGCTAATTTTTTCACAATACCATCTTTGATTTCTTTTGTACGAAAAGGTTCTTTGGGCAGAAAGTTCTGTATGATTTCTGAAAATGTCATATATTGTTTACGCTGAAGTAGGGCACGAACTCTCTCTTCCGTTACAGCGTCACTGAAAGTAAATCAAATTTGAAAACAGAATAGGAAACAAAGCAAATCCCGTGCACATACGTTGGATTTGATGGAGTCGTGGGCAATGACATAACTTTGGATTTAATTGCACGCATTTCTTCTTCACGAGCTTTCTTATGACCTTTTTCTGCAAAATAAAAGGTATTTGTGTCAAGGAAATTAGTTTGTAATGATGAATGAAACCTGTTTTAATTTGTTCGGATGGAATCGGTTGTAAATTCATTGAAGACTAAAAAGTAGTGAGATAATTCGATTTTGAAATGAAAATCTTCGTCAGTTTACACGTACAGATTCCATAGATTCTTTGTCTGGATCATCGGAATCATCCATATCGTCACTGTCAGAACTAGTTTCGATTTCTGGATTGAAGAAAAAAAGACAAAAAACAAAGATTCATTTGAGTTTAAAGAAATATGAATATGAGTACCTTTGCCTAATGGATCATTTTTGAATAAATTCGGTACTTCAGATAGATCATCAGCTGCTGTTTTATTTTCATCTTCATTGTCGTCTAGAAAATGAAGATTTCAATGTATGTACATCGAAATATTCGATTCGAACCAATATCAGGAATGTCTTCATCATCATCATCGAAATCTAGTTCATCAGCATTTTCATCCATTTCTTCGAGTTTTTTTTCGATATCGGGATTATTTTTAATTTCTTCATCAACGCCTGAAAAACAACCAAGTTAATCAATCAATCAATCGAATCTTTTATTGAAAACCAACCTCTAACTTCATATTTCATTGATGACTTAACCGTGCCAACGTCTAAAAACAAATTCATAATGGATACAATGTGCGTAATCAGCTTATACCTTTAATATCATCTTCATCTGACGAAGTTTCGTCACTTGTGTATTCAATTTCATCTCCTTCAAAGAAAAAAAATGAGATCATTAAGTAATCTCAATTGAACATTTGTGTCTACCTTCGTGATCGCCATCATCGGAATCTTCTCCTACGTGATCTTCACTTGTTTGTCGTTTCGTTGTTTTTCGTTTTTTAGCTTTACTTTCCGCAGCATCATCGTCGTCTTCATCACTCAATGTCCATGTACCCTTGGCTTTCTTTGTTTGTTTCTTAGTTTTTGATTTCTTATTACCACTCGTATCACCATCATCGTCCTCGTCCTCGTCCTCGTCGTCTTCTTCTTCATCTTTCTCATTGATCCAATCTTCAGCATCAAGTAATTTAAACTCACGTTTTGGTTTCGCTGGTGTTTTCTTTTTGCTCGTTCCGCTACCTTCGTTTTCATCATCATCGTCTTTTTTTTTAGCTAGTTGATGAGTTTGATGCCATTTACTCAAGATTTTATGTCGATCTTGATATTGTTTTTCTGCTTCGTCGAAATCAAGTGTTTTATAAACATTTGTCGGCGTAAAACTGTACCAATCATTGACAGGATAGGCTTCGAAAATATCTTTCTTTTGAATAAAAATATAATACGAGCAATTAGCTGTAATACTGCCACGTTTAAGACCACGATATGCTTTGCTTCTCTTCTCTGATGACGAACGATCAGTTAAAATCCATGGAAGATCTTCAACATTGGTTCCTTTCGTAGCGTAACGTTTTCGTTTGAGAGCTTCTTTTTGTTCACGACCGTATTCACTTCCGGCACCGGTTTTAGGCAAAACAACACCGAGTGATGTCGTGATTGTATTCGATGATGATGAATCTTCGAGATTTGTTGCAGGACGATAGTTATATGAAGTGATTTCACGTTGCATTTCAATATGTTTCCAATCTTTGACATCAATCGATAGACCACTTGCAAATTCCATGACAGCATATTGTTCAGAAGTTCTATTTAAAACTAAAACAAAGAGAATGATTGTATGTTTTGTTTTTAGACAATAAAAATTTCGATCTACTTAGGAACTCGAACGGCAAATTCTTTCGAACCAGGTGCAGCCGTTGTTGTCGAAGCTGCAGCTGGTGCTGCTGGTGTTGGTGATGCTGTTGAAGCAGAAGTTGATACAATTGGCGACGAAACTGTAGGCGTCGTGGATCTCAGTAGACTTGTTGATTGTGCAGGATTTATTGGCATGCGTACTGTTTGAGAATTAAGTAAACGAGGAGACAGGTTTGGAGTTCCTGTAAGTAATGTTTGTGAAGAAGGAGCAAAACGTTGTGTTGCTAGTAGAGATGCATAAACAGGCGATGATGAAACAAGACGAGGCTGCCCTTGAACTTGGTAAAATGATGATGCTTGTTGTTGTTGTTGTTGTGAGGGTGAAGTCACTGGCTGTCTAATAGTGGAAAGTTGATAGACAGGTGCTTGTGGAGGTTGCAATTGTTGAGCACCCGTAGTAATAATCGTTGGTCGAACATTTAAATGAGTAATATTCGATGGCTGAACAATGTAGACCGGACGATTATTATTCGGTTGCATTTTTTTTTCTGAAAATGAAATTATTAGTATTTATTTACTGTCAGTCACTTGCACAAGATTTGACAAACAGTGAGCAAAAAAACAAATGCTATAGGTATTTATGAAGAGCAAGATATTTCCCAATGAGTCATCAAATTCTCTCTTTGCATTCAATTGGTTATGAAACTCGACAGAAAATTCACAAATAGAAATAAATAGAATTGAAATCAACTTTTTACTTATTTATTTATTCGTTCGTCTGTCGATTTGCTTTGGGTTTTCTGTGGGAAGAAAAATGATCAATGAAAAAATTAAACCGATATTGATTGATCGAAGTAAACCTATCAATCAACGCATAGATGTCATGTATAAACTGAATTTATTTTCAAAAGAAAAGGACATCATTTAATCAATTGTCAATTTTAGGAATAGAATTCGATATGTCCTCATCAACGATATACCATCGATACTTTCTCAAAAAGCAAAAAATTCGTTTGAGTATGACATCTATATCTGTCTATTAATGGTGTACTTGTTACACCAATGTTTATTTCGATACAAGTCGTTCGTTGTTCTGCAATCATGTAATTGCAAATAAATCTTATAGATCGAATCGAACTTATGACGCGAACAAATCATAATATTGAACGTCCATCATCTCGTCGATCATCATCATCATTATCTGCAGTTACATCTACAACAACACAATCAAGTTCGAATGAAACCAAAGATATAGTCACACAGAATGAATTGACTATACAAAGACTTTTGCTTGAATTACAAGATGATTTGAAAAAAACTAAAGATTGCTACAATACAAGTCGTGATGCTTGGCATTCTGTTCAACAACAAAAATCGACGTCATCATCATCGAATGAAAATACGAGTTCTCACGTATCAAAAAATCATCTCACACAAGCGTTAGGAAATGTTCAAAATGAAATGGAAATGTATCAAACAGCTTTGAAGAAAATAGCTGAAGTTCGTCGATTACAAGTTGATATTGCCAATGCGGCAAAAAATCATAATGATGCCGATCGAAATCATACAACTCGACGTGGTCTCGCCGATCTTCTCTCTCATATGGCTTACGGGTTGAAAATTTGGTATGGAAATGAACATCAAAGTCGTAATTCTCACAAAGTAACACTCGATGAACAATCACAATCGAATCATTCGTTCATTTAGGATGAAGTTGGACCACCTCCACCGCTCTGTGGTGCTATACCAGCAGCTGGTAATCATCTATGTCATGTCGGTGATTACATCGCTGGTTTCGTTGAAAGTGACGATGGTGATGAAAATTGGATCTTAGCTGAAGTGGCTAATGTACATGGCAATAAAAGCAAATATGATATTGTCGATATTGATGCTGAACCAGGCAAAGGACGTTATTACAATATAAGTAAACGACATATTATTCCATTACCACAATGGCGTGCATGTCCAGTAACATGTCCACAAGCATTATTTTCGCCACGTACGATTGTACTTGCACTTTATCCTCAGACATCATGTTTTTACAAAGGTGTCGTAGAAAGTATTCCACGAGTTGGAAAAGATTGTTACAGCATTATTTTTGAAGATTCATCATATAACAGCGGTTATTCGCCTGAATTTGATGTACCACAAATGTTTGTTGTTGCTCATAAAGATGTTAAAAAATGATAAATACATGTGAATAATATATTTATTGGCTCGTTTATCTGTATTACACAAAAAAAAAGAAAAGAAACTAGCTGGAATAACAAAAGATTAGTTCGAGTTAACGGTCTCGTTTTGGTGATCGAGGTAGTTCGTTTGGATTTTGAGTGTCACTAGGATTGGATCGATCGGGTTTAGGCGATCGATCACCTCCATCTGTATTATCTCGAGTTGGTGCATTCGGATCACGAGGTGGTTCTTCAACTGGTGAATCCGAAAAGGCAATTTTACGAGATGTAGATCGAGTAAATATTGAATAGATTCTCTAGAGAAAATCGAAATTTATAGATATTTTTTGTTTATTATAAAATTTAAATTGATTTACTTGAGGTATTTGACGAAGACTTAGCGTTTTACTACTCATGTTTAGTGTTTAATGCGTCGTTAACTTCTTTGGCGAAACAAACAAACCAATTGGCTTTCTCTTGATGTCGCTATGTGGTTTTTCTATGTTTTAGATTAGAATATTTCAGTTAACCAAATCATCATGTATTCAATTCCACCACGAAAACCTCGTGCATTAATGCGTGAACGGTAGAAATCAATTTCCTTTTGTTTTTTTTTATTATGAAATTATTCGTTGTTTTCAAGAGTCGAACAGGAGAGTAATAATGCACAATGTCAAAAATGTTTGGAAAAAGGCCATTGGACATATCAATGTACACGTAAAAGAAAATATGTTGAAAGACCATCACGTACGCAATTACTTGAAAAACGTATAAAACAATTGCAAAAAAATCAAGAAGATGAAGAGAAAAATGCGAAAGAAATCAAGAAAAAGTTTGAGATTCTTTTATTTGCTAGATGATAATTTTCATTTCATTTCAGAGAAAACATGAGTCAATTACAAAACGTTCAATTTAGTAATAAACGAAAGAAACCCGATGATGATGATGATGGAAATGAATCAGATTCAAGTTCCAGCAGTTCATCATCGTCTAGTGGAAGTAGTGGTAGCAGCAGCAGCAGCGACAGCAGCAGTAGCGGAAGTGAAAGTGATGACGAAAGCTCATCATCATCATCGTCGTCGTCGTCATCAAGTGATCAAGAATCACCAAAGAAGAAAATCAAAGTCTAGACATTGACATAATGATGTATTTGCTATTGTTATCACTCTGTGTTGATTATTCGAGTGTAAATAATAATCAAATAAACATATTTTTCTCTTGTTTTTTTTTCTACATTTACTCGCTACAATCTTATCAGATTTTGTTATGAGGAAAGAAAGAATACACAAATAACAAAATGATTTGTTCCTCGTCAATAAGAATTTTATTTTTCTTATTTCAAAAAGTAAACGCCACATTTTCTTCTTTCCTTTCTTTTTGTGGTTGACATCAAATTTTTCTTTTCTTTCTTCATCACTGCATATATATTTGCTATTATGCAGTAGAAATAAAATCAACACAGTGCATTGCTTTAATGCAAGTATCGTGTATTTTTTTGACTGTTCTTTGCAATTCATTTGACGAAACGAGGTCGAAGAGAAATATTTCTGTCTAAAATATATAAAAAAACCTCTTTTTTTTCCTCGTTCTATTAACCAACAGTTAGGAATATATTATATGCAACATTAAAAATGTGTATCTGCACTTGCCTACGTCTTTTTTTCTAACTAATTATTTGACAGATATTAACCTTGACATATACCAAAAACGTTCTTGTGATATTTTAATCGTTGTCATCTCACATACAGGTGTGACAAATAAAAGAAATAAAATCTATCATGAATTCAACATTTTTAAATCGGGTGAGGATCTCGTTGCTTTGCTTTTTTTTCTTCCTCGGTCGATGTTTATTGAAGAGATTTTTCGACATGAAATAATTTTCTTTGATTTGCTTTTATTTATCTAGATTCTACCGCAAGTGATATCAATGACTGATCGTCCCGAGAAATTTACAACAATTGCAAGTATCTCGAATACAAAAGGTTGATTTCGAAATGAATTTTTGTTCGAGTCATTTGTTTTTTTTTCGTTTGCATATTTAGCAAATGAGTCTGCATCAAAGATTCAATCTGCATTTCGAAGTCATCAAGCACGACTTCGATTGAAAAAACAGGCTGCTTGGCAAATTCACGAGAAATTAGAATATTCAAGCGAACAAACCGAAGCTAAAGTCTTTTGATTGAGATTTCCGTTGAAAGACAAAAAAATTACATTTCCGTGTTTATTCTCTAGTTAAAAGATATGTTTGAAAAATTACTTAATTCATCCGATCAACTCGCATTATCTGTAACGAAAATAATTCATCAGGCTGGTTTACCTGTTGGTAATATGAATAGAAAAAGAAAAACAAACATTGTCTATGATTAATTGTTTGTTTTGTAGAAGAAAAAGAATTATTGAGATTGACAAATCCAGATAATATAACTGTCGAATCGAGTTATAAAGGACCACGTAGGAACTCGAAATTGATTTATATTCGTAAATAAAATCTTTTTTTCAACGTTTAGATATCAAAGGTCCGATTACACGACAAACGTTCGTTGAATTAATCGAAGCTTTTCAACATGGACAAGTAATTGAATTCTTATTTCTCGAAAGATGAACAATATTTTCTTCGATAGGTTTTACACGAAAAATACGTCTGTGAAATTCTTCATCAAGGTCGAGCGATACTCAAAACTTTACCGAATTTTAATCATATTGACCTATCGTTTCTTCATCATATATTCATCATTGGTGATCTTCATGGGCAATTAGCTGATCTATTGCATATATTCAATTCTGTAAAAACAAAACAATCTTGTTAATTTAAACAAAACTATTCAACTTTTGACATTTGATTAGAACGGCTTGCGAGCAGTAGATAATGCTTATGTTTGCAATGGAGATTTTGTTGATCGAGGCAAACATTCCGTCGAAGTTATTTTACTTTTATTAGTTGCGTTAATTCTCTATCCAAGTTCAGTTTTTCTCAATCGAGGTTTGATATTTCGAAAAGATCGAAATGAATGTTAACAACTGTTTTATTTCAATAGGAAATCATGAAGATATTATGGTTACAATTCGATATGGCTTTCAGAAAGAAGTCAATGAGAAATATCCCGTTTGTGAATGTTGATTTGTGTGTTCGTAAACGGAAATTTTGCTTTTCTTAGAAACGTCAAACGCCAATACTTGATCTATTCAAAGATGTTTTCAGTTGGTTGCCATTATATTCTTATATTGACGGTGGAAAATCTCGTTTGATTGTCATGCATGGTGGTATATCGGATAAGATTAATTTGAAAAATCTCAATTCACTCAAACGAAACAAATGTAAGAGTCGAAATTAATAACAGCGAATGAATTACTTTTGTTTGTGCTGCTAGATATTTCAATTGAAGTACCACCGGCATCGAAATCAGGTGGAAAACATTTGACTGAAGATGAAGAGAACGAATATCGACAAGTTCAAGGTCTTGTTCGAATCGATTGTTTGTCAAAAGACATGTGAATCTTTTCTTTTTCGGTTTATGTAGATCTATTTTGGAGTGATCCCGATCCACACGGTCGTGCAGGTTGTCGAAAGAATGACGCAAGAAAAATGGCGTGTTTCTTCGGACCTGATATTTCGGAGCAATTTTTGAAGAAATACAATCTCTCCATGATTATTCGTTCCCATCAAGTTAAACAAGATGGCTATGAATTTACGCACGATCGGAAAGTTTTGACGATTTTTAGTGCATCGAATTATTGTGGTGGATCGAATTGGGGCGCTATTATTCGATGGGATTACAATGAAGATGAACCTTGGTTAATTTCATTCAAAACTCAAGAAGTTGAAATGGAAAAACTTAGTTTTAATAAAAAGTAGATTTTCGTCGAATTTTACTAGAGAATTAATTGACATTTTTTTGTTCAGAGTGACTATCTTCGAAGATCCAGCGTATCATTCTCTAATGGAAACGATTATGTCAAACAAAGCCGAACTTTTAAAACAATTCGAAAAAGCTGATAAAAAGAAAACAGGTTTCATTTAAATTTCACCAAAAATAAAGAAAATTCCCATTCGAAATGTTACCATTTGCAGGGCATTTACCGCTAACTCTCTGGTCAGAAATCATGACAAATATCCTGCAAGTCGATTTACCTTGGTTAATACTACGCACAAAAATCGTTCAAGAAGATCAACAAGGTGTTCTCTATCGAACTTTATTCGATAATTACATTCTCGATAATTCCAAAATTCAAATGGTAATTCAACAAAAATTCAAATTTCACGCTTTTTCCTTTTTCGATTTCAGTCGAATCCAGGTATTATGGAAGATTTATATATGCGAAAAGATATGCTCATGATATTATTCAATCTGATCGATTACAATCATTCAGGTTTTATCAGTCGAAATGAATTTGCCGATGTGATGAATTTAGTACTTCGCGATGAAAATACTCCTAATGTTACTGAAAAATATATTGAAGAGCTTAGTTTAGCTATGGATTTCGATCGAAATGGAAAGATTGATGCGAATGAATTTTTAGGTAATCGAAATGGTTTGATTTGAAAATTTCAACTTTGTTTTTTTTGTCTGTCTTTTAGAAAGTTTTCGTCTTGTTCAAAAGAAAAAATAAAATCAATAAATAATTCCTTAGTTTCTTGTTGAAAATCATCTAATACGAAACACACATAAAGTTGACGTGTTTTGTTTTCTCTTTATAAACATAAGACGAGAGATCACTCGACCAGTAACAAAAAAAAAGAAGAAGACGGCAAATCATATAAAAACAAAGAAAAACGAACAAACAAACAAAAACAAAAATGCAACAATCACATTACAGGCGCATAGAATAATTTACGAAGACTATTTTGAATCAATTGTTCGACTGTTTGTTGATTGATTACAACATTAACAGTCGTTGTTGGACTAAGCGGTATCTGTTGTTGTTGTTGTTGTTGACAGTAATAACATTGTTCAGGTAGTTTGATTTGTTCGTCAGTGAGGGGCTTTTGTACGATTGAGTGTAAACGAGATGTCGATGTTCGTGGTTGATTTCGTTTAACGTGTTTAAGACGTTGACGACGATTAGCAAACCATGAACGACATTGTTGAGCGGTTATATTTCCTTCTGTAATAAAACGTTTTTTATCAGGTGAACGAGGATATGGATCATCTAAATGTGCATTATACCATTCTTGCATTAATTTAACAGCATGTTCAGGTAATTTATGATAATATTGAGAACGTGATGATGATGATGATGACGATGACGACGACGATGATGATGACGATGATGATGATACACGGGGTAATAATGGTGTTGGTAATGATCCTTGAGTTCGATACTAAAATATTTTTGATAACGAAAGAAAGAAAATATTGAAATTGAAAACTTTCGATTACGAACAGAAGTTTCGTTGTGATTGATTTGATCCGGTATTTGAATAACATCTTGTTGTTGTGTTTGTGATTCTTGTTGATTTAATCCGTTAAAAAATCGTTCAATTTCAAAATAAAGTCCATCATCATGTACATGTGTTGTCGTCGAATTTAATTTCGTTCGATGATCGGGTGCAACAGCATCATCCTGTTGTGCAAGCCAATTCGGTGAAAATGGATTTTGATGAATAGTTATCGATGGTAGAATCAGTGGCGGAGGATGTTCGATTGATGTTGATGCCGATTGAAATGCTGTCCAATCGAGATTACTATTCGTGCTTGTCGTTGTATCGTTTGTTAAAGTTGAATCAGTTTCAAATTCAAAGTTAAATGTATCCATATGGAAAAAAAGAAGAACGAATATAACAAATAAATAAAATGTCGATTACGATTATATTATATTCTTCTTCTTGTCGTGTTCGTTTTGTTTTCGTTCGTTTTTTTCCCTCATCTATTTATACGACCTCTAGAAGGATAGACTAATAGAAAACATCGATTAAAAGTCTTGTCAAAATTTAGCCTTTCCAATGGAGAAATATACCGAACCGTAGAGTTCAATTGAATCTACTTGAAATCAGCACTAAAATAATAATAGATCTATTTCAATCGTTTTCAAGTGTCCGTTTATTCATATTCTATATTTAAGTTTACTTATTGAAATGATTAAAAAAGAAACGCGAAGAGAAGAAAAATTCATTTCGCTCGTTGTTTTTTCATCTGAAAAATGGGTTGAAGAATATTTCAATGGTTTCATAAAGCTTATCAAAACAAGTGATTAAACAACAAGTCATGTATAAAACGATTTCTTTTTCTTTTCATCGACACTCCATTCGAATTATTTTCTTATTCTTTCATTTTTTTATACTCGATGAATTCGTAAGTCAATTTCACAACGAAAAAAAAACGAGAAGAAATAGGAAAACAATCGATCTTAATTATTTATTCTTTAGAAAAAAAGCTAAATTAACTAGTGTTCAACGTTTGCCAAGTTTATATGCACAAACATTAATCAAATCTGAAAACGAATATCGACGTGAAATGCGTCGAAAATTAGCTCAATTACAACATGATAATGTCGAAGTACTTCGACGACGCGCTGTCAATGATCATCTATTTGCACATGAACATTTAACAAAACGTTATCAATGGTTTCAACACGATAAAACCTATCGTGAATCATGTCGAGCAATGTGGACAAAAACTAGCGGCGACCAAACTCGTTCGAGTCATCTTTTCCTACCGAATATCTATGGAAATGAAATGAATATGAAAAAAGACTTTTATCAAATCAAACCACGTGAAAATCCGATTCTATCCGATGAAAAAATCAAAAACAAATTTCTCAATGTTCAACCAGTGATGTTAGAAATTCTCAATGCACCACATTCATCACAAACATTTCGCAGTAGACAACAATTAGAAATTCGCAAGCAAAGTGCACAACGCAAACATATTCAATTACAGAATCATGTCATCGATGATCGACGATACAGACAATTAGTTTATTCTCTCCAAGATTCTTAATTCTCATGTCATCAATTAAACGACTTTTTTCCTTCGTCGAGATATTGATCTTAATCGAACATATTCTCGGAATGTCGATGCTCTTTTGCCTTTGACACGATAACACATTTGATAACGATCATATCGATCGATACACTTTTTTTTATTAGGTGACAAACGAAGGTTGGACTTATGCATAATTGCTCTGTATATAGGAGATGAGACGAGCAAACGAAATACCTGTCTACGTGCGAATAATAGATATCATACTGTGAGGCGGTACGTTTCATCTTTCGAGAAGGAAAATTTCTGTAGTTTCTTCTTTATCAAATAAATAAATTCGAGAAAAAAAAACATAGTGGGAAATGACGAATCGATTGGAATCGAAAAAGGCAAGTGGCCAGACAATTCGATAGTATTGGATAAACATCAAAAGAATATGAATAGGCGAGGCGCGCATCTTTCCTGGTGATATATGAACGATTCTTTCATCTTGTCAATTGAATTCAAAAGTTACCCAGCGAGAAGAAATGATAACGTTAGAAAATATTGTTTTTCGCGAGTTTTAATTAATAAAAAACAGAAATCGCCAAAATACACTCTCACGCAAACACAAAAAAAATGATACACAGAAACGAAAAAGAACACAAAATGCTATCTGAATAATTGAGAGTGTACTCGACACGATTGAGTATTTACAACCAAAAGCGCGTTATACGGTCTGTATTCGGTTTTTTCGTTGTTGTTGAGGACTCAGCTGGCAGTGTTGGTGGAACGCCTACCAATGGAGTTTGAGGTGGGAGACCAGCAGCCATCATTGTCGACATGAAATGTTGTTGCATCATAAGCATCATCATTGATGTTGCCATTGGATTGA
>ERZ781399.1065-NODE-1065-length-25460-cov-4.146703_pt1 | contig 25460 bp, 19 predicted proteins | sample MGYA00511014_ERZ781399 | MGnify/ENA primary metagenome ERZ781399 (study PRJEB29847, sample SAMN06458254) | wastewater metagenome | isolation source: Wastewater bioreactor | place: South Africa: Cape Town | study: EMG produced TPA metagenomics assembly of the...
TGTAGTCGTAACACTGGTAGTTGAGGTTGTCGTGGATGTTGAAGTCGTACTAGTGGTTTGAGTAGTGATAGTACTTGTAGTCGAACTCGTTGAAGTTGTAGTCGTTGTTGTTGTTGTGGTCCACTGAAAACATTAAATAAGAAGCATAGAAAGACACGTCAATATTATTTTGAATCATTCACATTTAATATTGAACATGATGATAAATGATTATTGATACGATGCAATGACAAGACCATAGCAATAAGATTTACGTAGACATGCGTATCAAACAAGAGATTATATTGGTTGACGAACGATTAACATGCATAACAAACAAGAAAGTGAAAAGGAGATCATATTTGCATACAAGAGAAAGAACAAATGTTTATTTTCACATGAGACAGTTAATTCTGACTGTGACTATGAGATGGATCAAGACCACAATATTGTTTTGGAGTCAAAAACTAAGTAGAATTCAATTCATCACCACTGCTACACTTACGCCAATATCGTCTGAAGTGATTGGATAAAAGTATGTAGTGGATGTTGGATTGAAAATATTTGTATTTGTTTCTTCCGATACAGGTAAACTTGTATAATTTGAATTTATTAAAAAAGATAAAGAAGAAGTACTAGTTATCTGAACGGTAGTATTTAAAGGTTCCATTGTTGTGGTAAAATTCGTAGAAGTCTATAAAATTGGTTAAAACAGAACAAAGAAACGCACACTCACGCACACAAACAATAATCATGCCTTTATATTTTCAAGTGACACAGGCAATGATAGTGTAGCAATCGCAAGTAGAAGTGCAAGAAAACGAATAGAATAATCAAAGCATATAAAGATAATTAAATATAAGTGCATTTATTCTTATGTTTTTATCTAATTTTTCTAAGCTAATCTTCTTTAAGAATGTAAAACATACCTGTAACGATTCATTGTAACATAAACCAGTTGTAAAATTCAAAGCCGAAGATCCACATGATGACATTGTTAATGCCGAATAAGTTTCAGCATTATCTGTATTCGAACAATTGAAACTATTCAAAATATTCGAACCAGTTCGTAGAAAGATTTCTTTTAAATTTATTGATGCACACGTGCAATCCAATAAAATATTGCTGAATGTCGCACGAAGAATATTTCGATAGGTTAAAACAGCATTTTGAGTGCAAGCACCTGCAGTTAAAATTGTTGCATCATTGAATATATATGTACTATTGGTAATCGTCGATGGATAAGTAATATTAGCTGTTGATGTTGAATTGTTATTCCATGGAATTGTAACATTTTGTGGATTGATGATACTTGAACTATTGATGGGATTATCGTCGAGAAGAACGGTTATATTTTGAAGTGTTTGAAGAAATAAATCAATAGAAACAATGGAATTATTTCGTAAATCAAGAAGACGCAATGAACTTGGACTGGGAATAAGAATCGAATAGGGAAGATTTGTTAAACGATTCGATGACAAATCAAGATAGGATAAAGTCGTAAAATTACCACTAGGCATATTAACAGACGTGATATCATTATGAGAAAGAGTAACTTTAGTGAATGAATCAAGACATGGAAATGTTTCGCTTGTTAATGTAGTAAATGATTGATAACTTAAATCGATTTCACGAGATGGTAATGAACAAAGATACGAAGGTAACGCAGTCAGCGGAGGATTGAATTCGATACGAGTAACATTAGAAAAGTAACTACTGTTCAATAATGAGGATGGAATTACTGAAGAATTGTCAACATCATTTGTACAAGTTATTTCAACTGTATTTGTATCGGGAAATGTGAAACTACAAGCACCTGGATCCATTGATTCACTTGTCGAACTCGGATATGTTGTCTAAAAAATAATGACAATAGAACAAAAAATCTTTCGAATGAATTTGCACAAAACTTACCACATTTCTTGAAGGAACAGTTACATTTTGAGTAATACTAGTGATACTTCCGTCTTCATCAGGATAGATTTTACATTGTCTTGGATAAACTTGTGCAAAATTGGCAGATGAATTTGTTGAATTCCATGCTGTGCATAAATTTCGTATAAACTGTTCACCATTCGTACAAGTAGCAGTGTAGAGAGGCCAAATCGATTTATCCTCCTCATCCAACCAAACCGTATTATAAATTCGAACAATATAACTTTGATCACAACTACAATTGATACGACTTGTTCCAAAATTAAGATAAGCCAAAAGAATTGTTAATTCTGGGTATGCTAAATCCTCTGTATTTAATGAATCATTAAGCCAGGTATTGGCTTCAATACAAGAACCGTACATTTCATAGACTGCATCAGTCAGATTTATTATTGGACTATTATTCGTTAGATAAACATTTGCTGAAATAAAATCACTTCCAGAGATATTTGAATAGAAATTATTTGTTATAGTCGAAATTTGATTGTTGCTAAAATCAGCACTTGTGACTACTAATCCAAATAATAACTCATAAGTTGTTAGATAATTATATGAAAAATTGATTATTTTCAATTTTTTTATGTCAGCAAATGCGTTTGCAGGTATATCAACAAGAGCATTGTGTTGAAAATAGAGATTTTCTAATGTTGACATGTAATAAATTAGGGCCGATGGAAATACTGATATATTATTATAACTAACATCAAGTGTGATCACATGTGATAGACATTGACTCACTGCATTTGTTGGATCTACTTCAGTTATACGATTATTCGAGATATCGATAGACTAAAATATGTATAGAAACGCCTGCATTAGAACAAATCAAAGAAGAAGAATATCGAAACGAACTTGTAAATTAGGCAACAAACAGATATTCGGAGGAATTGATGTAAAAGGACCACGTGTATTTTCATCGGGCCCATTGATAACTATCGATGTAATACCTTCTAATTCATCACGACTATAACTGTATAACGGCAGCGCATTAGTTGTAATCCCTGACGGACATGTAACAACAATTGTCGTTCCACTATTAATTGTACTAGTACATGCACTTTGCGCTGTACATATCTTTAATTTAATAAATAAAAATTCTAGTCATGAATCAATACTTCATAATCGAATACTTACACTCCATAGTACAGAACAAATAAATAACACTACAAACCATTTAATCATGATCTTTTAAAATGTACCCACCGGACAAACTAATCTAAAATAATTCTAAATTTCTGAGTATTGTTTCGATTTTTTTTTCTTCTCACTTGAGATTTATCCCTAAGTCTATTGTTTGAAAAATTTTACTCAATTGATTGACAGGAACAGTGCTATTACAGAGAGTACTCTATTCATTGAAATGTGTACGCATCGAGTTTACCTTGAATGAGTTTTGAAAAGAAGATGAAAAGTAAGAACGAGTAGAAAATATAAAAATCGATCTCCCAACAATGTAGATGACGACTTCTGCTATACTGCAATCACAGTCTGTTCTTGTTTGTTGAAGGTAATATGTAAGCATATGGGAAACGAAAAAAAAAGATTGTAGATTCATGTAAAGAAGTAATCAAGTACAAGAAAATTGAGAGAGAGAGAGAGAAGAAAGCGAATCAATTGTGACAAGTAACCAAATCCAAACAAAATTGTATTGAAAACCTCTCAAATACACATAATAATATAATCTACATAGCAATATCTGTATATGTACATTATTATTATTATTCTGATAAATATTGAACATGAATAAAAGGATCTATGATTCAATGCCATGAAGACTTTGTTCTGCACAAATCTCATTTTCTTTTCAATCTGTCGTCTGCTTACCTTGGAGAACATTCAAATCGAATATTTTCATATTTATTTCAAGATGTTGATGGATTGAAAAGAGTTAATCTTTCATGCTGAGCAAAAGAGAAACGAAAAAAACTGCTCATTATAGAAACCTTAGCATTTATCCTTCAATATTGAATTTTAGATGATGAAACCGCGACAGTCAAAAGTAAATTTAATTTTCTTTTTTGTTTCTCTAGACCTTGACGCTATTTTTTTATACCTATACTCCGATTTAATAATTACTCACTTGAGATTTCTACTTAGCGAATTTGTGATTTTTCAATTAAACAAAAAGTTTCTTTTTCATTCACTTGAAACACCAAAAAAACACTTCTTTTTTTACCTAAACACAAACAGACGATGTCGAACCAGTAAAAACATTTGAATTTTTACTTTACTCGGTAGAGAGAGAGAAAAAACAATCGTCTTCGATTGTTACTAATGATTTTACTGGAAAAACTACTCTTCTTTGTCAAAAAAACAAGAAAAACTTTTGTTTCTCCGTTCTAATCGGCGATTGAATTTGAAAAAAAAGAGAAATGTCGAGAAGTCAACTAATATTTTTCTTGTTTGCAATCACCGTATTGATTCATTTTTTTTTCTTTAATTTTATATAAATAAAATATTATTTGCATGAAATTAAACAGATGGTTGTACAAACAGGCTCATTAAAAATTCACGTTGCTAAGACGAGACGAAATCTTGTGTTTCTTTTCATTTTTCTGCTATGTTTAAATCTAAATCTTATTATTCATTGCGAGTACGTGAGGATTACATTTTATCTGCATTTGTTTTAATTATAAATGAGTATGAAAATGAAAAGAAAGATTTTCAACGTCAGATCATAAATCTATTCGTTTAAATTTTTCAAATAATTCGACGTGATTAGAATCATAAATTTAAATAATAAAGGAAACCGAAATTTCAATTGTATGGTATCGTTTGCTTTATGACCTTGTCACTTTTTTGTAATTTAATACGATTCATAAAAAAAATCTTCTTTTCTTTGATCGTTTATTATATCATCACGAATTTATTTATCATTTTAACCATTAAACTTAGTTATTACATAACAATCTGTTTCATTTTGACTTTCCTTTATCTTGAAAACGATAATTTCGTGCTTACAAAAATCGATCAACACGAAAAGATAATATACGATAGAGAAATAAACCAGCTGTCTCTCAATTGAGTTTTCTAGTACATCTTCTCTCGACTGATACTTGTGTATCCCCCTCAAGGATTTCTGTCATTCTCTCGTTTTTTGAGATATTTTTCATTTGTTTTGACATTATATGTGTTAATCTATTTGACAAAATGAAGACAATACGTGTATGATGAATTTCATTGCAGATAACATTATAAACAAAACAATTAGATTAGATATACTGTGATGCACGAATAAACAAAACTAGCCTTGACGATTATTTCGAATGAGATTTCATATATTTTCATAAATTGAGTAAGTTTGTTTTTTAATTAATTAAATCATAATAAAACTACGCGTTAAATTTCAAGGTGAGTCAATAAAATAGCTGACCTGTATATGCACTTTCTTTTGATTTTTTACTTCAACTTCTTCTTCTATCCTTCTTCTTCTTCTTCTTCTTTCTTTTACTTCTCGTTCTCTCGTCGCTTATTTCGAAGCATATATAACGAATATAACAAAAAAAGAAACGACGAGAGAATGTTTATCGTCATCATCGAGTCGCGTGCTATTTCAGATAAAGAAATAGAGAAGTAGCTATAGTTTAGTATGCATATACATATCCAAAGACATTTCATATGACTCATTACTAGTGCGTACATCCTTGAGATAAAACAAAACAAAATAAACAATCTATCTCGAGGAATGATCATATCGATTTACTCTTTATATTTTTACTTTCTTTTTTAGATTTTTTTTTGAATTCGACGAACCGATTTTGTTATTCGTGAAATCTCCTCATTTACTGTGATTATCTAAACTGTTGTCATACGACTTCAGCTATTATTTCGTCGTCTAAATATATATCTGTATACACATCATTGCGTCTCGTTTCTTGCTTTTTTTTTCATCATTCCTTTCTTGCAAACATCGTTGTCGCGAATGATGATGTGAACATAGCTGCAGTGTGTATGTGTGCGTGTTGCCAGTTTACGACTCATTCTTCGTCGTTCTCCACGTTATAATCTTGTCGACAACAGTTGTAGCAGTAGCAGCAGCATCAGCAGTAATAACAACAACAACAACAACGTCAAAAATAAACATACAACAGCAAGAACATATTGCGTTTTACATACACAGACAAATAATTTGTTTCTATCGACATACGTATACACTTCGTTTTTGTTTTATCATGCACGATTTATGGTATCTAGCGGTAGGTTGTTGATTTCAAATGAGGACAAAATATAAAAGACAAGATATTCTATAGAGTGAATATATACCCGATGGTTTATATTTAATTGAAGCTGTTCATTCAAAAAAATTGATTACATTTACACCGGAACGATCGACACTGGTGCAACAAGACCGAAATTCACAAGTTCGCAAAGTTCTTTTTTCGTATCGAAATAAAAAAAACAACGGTTTTTGTTTTCGTAGCATGAAAGTGAAACACAAGTTTTCGAAATTCAACATATCGGATATCGTGATTATATTATTCGTCATCACTTAACTGGCCTGATTTTAACCGTGCATAAGTGCTCGAATGTTCTTTTTTCTTCGAATTCGAAATGCACTGTTTCGTTCTTGTTTTCAGTGGTTCGCCATCACCGTGTGCTCCAATTGTTCTTTGTCGCTCGATGGGCGTTCGTACGCCGTTTCAAACAGTTAATTTCGAACGATCTGATAGTGAATCCGATGATTTTATTATCTTTTTAAAACATACACGTATGGTTATTGATATCGATGGTGGAAGTCACAGTTCAAATGCTCGACTTTTACAATTTCCTCAAAAGAAAATCAGTCCACACGATCAATCGAGCCAACGTTTTCGTCTTCGTCCATATCACATCCCGAATAGCCAACAAACGATTGTCGATATTCCTCGAGAATTCTTTCGATAATCAAATTCTCAACAACACAACAAAAAAAAACAGTTGAGAATATCACCGATGTTTGCTTTCTTTTGCTTGTACAAAACTTGTCAGATTATTATTATTATTTTCAGTTCCTGGTGACTTTTCATATACATATTATATATATTTATTTCGATTTAAACTTTTGAAATATATAGTCAAGAATGGGGAGACAGGAGAAAAAACTTATTCTTAAAAATGATTTATTCAAAGAAAAAAAGAAAAAGTAAAAAAAAGTCGATTATTAAGCAGTAATATGAGAAAAGAAAAAAAAATTGACGTTTTCTTTTTCTTTTTTTTTTACCGAACTATTCTTCTGTTGATAAGAGAAGTTAAGACTTTCTAATAACAAAGACGTCATCAGTTCGAACTTTCGACTCTTTTCGAGTCGATTTCTGTGATTTATGTTGGTGTCTGTTATTACCAGGCACGAATTCCGACGAGTATTTAAATGGTAAACTTCCTTTTGTTTGTTGTTTCGATGCTGTCGACGGTGCTGATTGTTGATTTTTCATGACATTGACACGTCGAATTGTTTCATCACTTGTTGTCGATGTCGAACCCGAGTCCGACGATGATGATGTTGTTGTTGTTGTAAATGTATCCGATGAGTCGTTCTGATGTTTGCCTTTGTTATTGTAGCTTATTGCTGTTTGATTCGAACTATGATGTTTCGATTGACCACGATGATTTTGACCGGCAAATAAACGACTCCAACTTAAATTACGCATATCAGAATCGAATGATGACGAATTGTAAACATTCGAATGAGGAACATTGGAATTACGTTTTGCATGACGATGTTTTTTCGATGAACCATGATTATTCGAATAATCATACGGAACAACAGGATAATTATAATTTTGCTCATAAACTTGAGGAGGAGGATAGTTTGTGTAAGGTACGATTGCATTCGATGGTGGTGGTGGTGGTGGTTGTGGTTGTGGAAATGGATTGTATGGATACTGGCCGAATTGTGGTTGATATATTTGACCGTAATAAGCTGATTGCTGATTGTACATGAATGGACCAGCACCGATACCATAATTTGCTATGATATGCGGAAACATTTGTTGAGCTTGTTGAATTGGTATTGTTGTTACAAAACAATTGGGAGGCAATGGACCGCCTGACATGATAGCTTGAATGGCGAGTGCTATTGGATTTTGCATATAAGGAGAAGCTGAATATGGATAGATCATATTAAAGTATTCAAACTAGAAACAGTGAAATTGGCAAGAGTTTTTTTTTCGATGGCACCTCTTACCAATTGAATAAAAAAAAAATCAAAGCTACTTCGATCTCATTGAGTCGTAAAAATAGGAAACTAACTGCACTAGAAGAAAATAAATTTAGAACAATCAATAACAATCAAGAAACAAGACTGTCTCTGTTATGAATCTAAGGCATATATAAATTATTATGAATAATAGTGATGAGAGAAAAAAAAACGAGAGAAAGAAAAGACAAATGTACAGTTTTACACCAATGAAATGTGCTGTTGGAATTTATTTTGTCAATTAAATTCCTTCAAGGTCTTTCTCTATTCAATTGAATACATCGAATGTTACGGTTGATTGAACGCGTTCATCTACCGTCATATATAACCTTGATTTTCGATATTTCTATTGCAATCAATAATTACCATTCTCTCTCTTTTTATTTATAAAAAAATTCAGTTTCTCACATGTAATATGTAATAGTTCAATATACGCATATGAATTTAATGTTCATGCACGTTAAAACAAGGTAGAAATCTCGCCTTGACATTAAAATAAAGAAACATCAACTGTATACGAGATATCTCAATGAAAGAATAAATATGTCATTAAGCAGAAAATTAACTTTTATATGTGTAGAATAATTTCATCTTGTTCACTTATGAATCGAGATAATTGACAAGAGAATTTATCAATTCACTCGAATCGATAGTCATCGTTTTTCTCCCACGACAATCTTCCAAGGATAATTCTAATTCAACTATTCAACCAATTAGAAATCTTTTCAAACATTGAACTACGGAATTCGTGAGTCGATGCGACATCTGTTCCTGTTGTTTCGTGCGTCAAATTAACAACTAATGAACGTTTTTTCCTTCGACATTCTGCATGCTTGCATTTTCCTTTTTCTTCTCTCTCGTCATCTTCTCCTACAACTACAACACTTTCCGTTAGATGCTGTTTCTGTTCTTTTCACGAGATCGCGTAAGGAAAAGAACTGGGAGTCAGAGAAGAAGAGAAAGAGAGAGAGAGAGGGAGAGGCAAAGACATATCTTTTCTGTGGCCTATGTACGTCAGCCGTTCACGTCTTCTTCTTCTTCTTTTTCTTCATGCCGTTCAGATCGATATAAGAACCGTGACATTATTTTTTTCTCTGACAAAAAAAGGAGTTGCAATATAATTGAGTGTAAAGTTTATTTACGGCTGCGTTTTCTTTTTTTCGTTGAATCTGTCAGATTTTTATTATGCTCGATAGATTGCTGAAATCCTGTCAGCTATTGTTTGTTTTTGTTATTGTTCATGTAAAAAATAAAAAGAATTATTCATTTTCATCAAGGTTTAGACTCGGCTATTGGGATATTCTTTCTTCTCCTTCTTTTTTTATTCGAATTCCCAAGATGATAACGATGACAAACATTAGTTCGATCTCAGCAATTCTTGACTATGTTCATTTTTCTTTCGACGACTAATGGTATAAAGATTTTCAGACAGCAACTATTGACATTCTGCACTCAACATCGAACACTAGTACTTCAACATGCGAATGCACGACAGGAAACGGAAAAGATTCAGATGTATTCTCTATTTTTTCGGGGAAGATCCATTCTAATTCACGTCACTAATGTTCGTCCTTCGATATTCTCTCTTCTTCTTTCTCAAGCAAAACTCGTCGTTTTGTTTTAATATTCAGTTCCGTTCGTCGTTCATAGACATTGTATAAAATCTTCTCGTTTGATTTGTTTGTCATCACTATCTGCAGAGGAAAAACGATCATTTTTCGATAAACAATTAGACGATTGTGTTACCAGGAAGAGTCGAATAATCATTATCATCATCTGAATAAAACAAAAAAAACGTTTTCGACGATGTAGCGTGATGCTTGTTGTACTATGAATTGAGAAGAGAAAAATAGAGAGGAAAAAATGTAATCAACTCTTTATTTGACAAGAAATGTCGAGAAGCCGCCACAGCACTAGAGGATTCCATTCTTTGTTTCATGGTTTCTTTCTTTTTTTCTGTTATAGTTAGTTCTAGATAAATTCTTCCTCGATAACGCGAAATAATTCGCAAGGATGATGAACTATTTGAAACGACGTTTTTCGTCGGGAGATCTTCAAAATGAACAAGATGATATGATGACAATTCCAACATCGAATGAATCACATATGAATCCATCTGTATATACGGGCAATATTAATCGTCAGGCAGGATGGGAACCGAAATCATCGACATATACAAGTGCGCCAAGTTCACCAACGCGCAGCCTTTCATTTGCAAATCAATTCATGACTGTCGCACGAGGTGTTGTTAATCAAGCTATCCAACAAATACCACATCAAAATACAGGAACCGGATTATCATCCTCTCCGTTGACATCAATTTCACATCATTCGCATCCACATCATTCTCGATCGATATCAAATAAAGATCAACAACATCAACATATTTCGAAAGAAAAATGTAAATTATTGTTAGTTATTGATGATCAACATACTGATTGGTAAGATCAATCGATTTGTTTTCTCGTTTTTTTTGTTGTTGTTGTTGCTGTTTTGGTTGTTTGAAATGATTGAAATTAAAAAAAGAATGTTTTTTATTTAATGTAGGAGTAGATATTTCAAGGGCAAAAAAATCTTTGCTGACTATGATATTCGTGTCGAGCAGGTCTTTTTCTCGTTCTATTTAATATTGTGTTTGTGATCTTTGAACGTCTTGTGTGTCTGTGTGTGTGTGTGTTTGGCGTTGATATAATTTATTTAATAATGGTGACAACAATCATTAGATTTCTTTTTGACATCTTGACGATTGAAACTATAATCGAGAGAGAAAAAGTCGTCGTTTATTATTACAAAATTGAAGTATGACGTCTAAGTTTCTTTTTTTTGTTATTGCAGGCTGAATTTAAAGATATTAATTTGGCAGCGTACTCAGACGCGGGAACTTTAGTCGATATAAATATTTATCGAAATGGCACACATGTCGTTCGGTTAGTTGAACAGGAAGGAGAAAAGAAATGAAATTTTCTTCTTTCTCAATCAATATTTATTAATTGATTCTTTTCTATTACTCTATGAATAGATCTTTTCGACCTGATTTTGTGCTCGTTCGACAATACGTTCGAGACATTAATATTGATTGGACAAACATCGTTCTTGGAATGCAATATGGAGCCGTGCCAGGTGTCAATTCAATGAAAGCTTTGTATAATTTTCGTGATAGACCGTGGATTGTATGAATGACGAATTGAGAAATCTCGAAGCAGAACGATTCAATGAATTTTGTTCTTTTTTCAGTTTGCTGAACTGTTGAATATACAACGACGCTTAGGCGTTGATCAATTTCCATTGATTAGTCAAGCTTATTATCCAAATTATCGAGAAATGGTTCGAGTTCGAGATTTTTTTGTTAAAAGAAATTATTTTTTAAATTTAGTTAATTTCACCGCAATTTCCTTCGGTTGTAAAAGTTGGCCAAGCTCATCATGGTCTAGGAAAAGTGATTACATATTAATCATTTGTTCCATGTCTAATTTTTTCTTTCTTTCTAATCGCAGATTAAAGTCGAAAATTCGTATGATTATCAAGATTTAACGAGCGTTATTGCAATCAGCAAATGTTATTCGACTGTGGAACCTTATATTGACGGTCGATGTGATGTTTATGTACAAAAAATAGGACAATACTACAAAGCTTTTATGTAAGTTTAACTAAACGAAAAGCGTTATTGATTGCCGGAAAAAACGATTAGTTAGATTGGTTGTTTACATTCCATTAAGACAAAGAAAAAAGAAACATTTATCTTGCATTTAGACGAAAATCATTGACCGGAAATTGGAAAGCTAATACCGATTCAGCAATGATTGAACAAATTGAAATGACTGACAAGTAAATATAATTGAATTTGTTTTTGCTTATCATGTTTTTCTTTTCTTGAAGATATCGTCTTTGGATTGATGAAGTTAGTCAATTATTTGGTGGACTTGACATTTGCGCACTTGAAATAGTACAATCAAAAGATGGAAAAGAATATATCGTTCAGGTGAATGATTGTTGCATGCAATTACTAGGAGAAACACAAGATGAAGACCGACGATGTATAGCTGAACTTGTCATGCACAAAATGCAGATCTATTGTCGACCAGATAAACAACAAACTATAATGCCGTAAGATAAAGATTAGTTTTTGATTGGCTTTTATTTTCAATCTGATAGTCGAGTCCCAAGTGTCGAACAGAATATAACTGAATTGCCGAAATTAACAAAAGCTCCATCACCAATCAGTGATTCGACTTCGACAGTAAATATGCAAAATGCGAACCGTCGAGAATTGCCCAATGTTCCAAAACCTACGACACCAAATGAGAATCGACCTTCAACAAGTCAAAATCCATTTTATAATCCACCAACAACGACGAATGCGTCAACATCACGTCCATCGCCATCACAATGGATGGGAAACATCAGTCAAACAATTCGTCGACAAACAACGAATGCTGCCGACGTAAAAAAAAATATCGAATTCCTCCGTATTCGAATAATGTTTTTGTTTATTTTTAGGGTAGCGAAGGTGGAAACAAGGACGAATCTGAAGATACATTAGCAAATCTAAAGAAAACTTTTGCTGGAATTTTCGGAGATATGTAAGTTAGAGTTTTATATTGATTAATAAAATGACTTTTTTTTCTAGTGCATCTTGATAGAACCATAGTATTCCGCAATTCTATGATTTTCTTCCACAGCTAATCTTCATCTTTTTTTTTAAATTTTCTTTTATTTATTCTCTCCTATTGTTTTTATTTTTTGTTTTGTGTTTATGTTACGTACGTGCCCCAATTATTGGTACTAATCGAAAATTAGACAAATATTTAAATCTTTCTTGCTATACCTTTTATTGATAAAAAAATAAATTATGACGGTGGTTCTAGCTGATTAACTTTGTTTTTCACTATGAAGGAAAAAAAGAACCCTGTACAGATAACGAACACGTGTAGTTGATAAAAAAACGAAAATACGCGAGATAACATTCATTTGTAATAGTTATTGACTCGCACATGACCCTCCTCTTTTGTTTTCGATTCAGTTAAAGAAAATGAATTCAATTCAATCGTGGAATGCCTTCTTGTAGATTATAATCATGCTATTTAGATCGACGAGATCGTTGTATCCATTGATAGCTACTCGTCTTGCATCATCATCATGCGCTACTACAATTTTACCAGAATCTAAGTTAACCTTGAGTTATGATTATAGTGCCTCTAACGTTCCACTTTTATATCATACATTGGGTCAACATCTTGATCAACTTGCTCAAGCATATCCAAATCATGAATGTTATCTTTTTCAAGCTGAAGGAAAGAAACGTTATACGTATAAATCATTTCTTGATGAAGTCGATAGTCTAGCAGCAAGTTTGATCGATCTTGGCTTTGAGAAAGGCGATCGAATTGGTGTCTGGCTACCAAATACTTCACAAAGTTGTGCTATGTCATATGCTGCTACGAAAGTTGGAATAATCAAGGTTATTTTCTTGAAAACTAGACAAAACAAAAAGCACAAATAATTAATTATCATTGTAGGTCAATATTAATCCAGCATATATGGATCGTGAACTAGCTTATTGTATCAATAAAGTTGGTTGTAAAGGATTGATCATGCGACCAAATGTGAAAACAATCGATTGTATCAAAATTTTGAGTAAAATAGCGCCCGAAATAAACGATAGTAAAGGTGAATTAAATATTCAATTATTACCAACATTGAAACATGTCATTTTAACACCGGGTGATGATGATAATGGCAATGGAACATCGAATGTTCGTGCACCAATAGGCATGCATTTATATAGTGATCTTGTACGAAAAGGTGCAAATAGTCGACAAGAAAAACGATGTGAACGTCAAGCACAAATGGATAGCGATACACCAGCAGCGATATTCTATACATCAGGAACGACTGGTCAACCGAAAGCAGCTACATTAACTAATTTCAATCTGTAAGTTTCTTATATGATTTGTATCATCAATTGATTTCTTTTCTTTTTCTTTTCAGATTAAATAGTAGTTTTCCTCTATATTTTACCAATCCAACGCTAATGAAACGTGCCTGTTGTCCTGTTCCAGCGTTTCATATATTCGGTGAAGTAGGTGGTACATTAAATATCAATGCACCTGGTTATTTCACAGTATTTCCTGCAATGTTACCTGATACACTTGAATCAATGCGTGCCGTACAAGAAGAAAAATGTACGGCTATAATGGGACCACCGATTATCTTTCTCGATCTTCTATATCATCCTCGACGAAAAGAATTCGATATGACAAGTCTCTTGTATGGAATCATCGGTGCTGCTCCTGTCAATCCTAAATTAATGGAACAAATTGAACGTGAAGTGCCTATTAAAGCTTTAGGACAAGCATTTGGTCAAACAGAAAATACAGGTGCATTGACACAAAGTATAACTGCTGGCGATAATAAACAACTTCGATACACGTCAGTTGGTAAAGCTATGCCTCGAGTAGAATTGAAAATAGTCGATAAAACTGGTCACATATTACCAATTGGCGAAGAAGGCGAAGTTTGGGGACGTGGTTTCACTATAATGAAAGGTGCAATTATTGATATTTTTCTTGAAATTCAAACAAGAACGTATGTTTATCTAGGTTATTATGGTGATGAAGCAAAAACTCGTGAAACAATTACTCCGTCTGGTTGGTTGAAAACAGGTGATATCGGTGTTATGGATAAAAATGGTTATATCTTTTATCGAACACGACAAAAAGAATTGATAATTGTCGGTGGAATCAATGTTTATCCAGTTGAAATTGAAAATTTTCTTTTAGAACATCCGAAGATTTTAGAAGCACAAGTTTTTTCTGCGCCTGATCCACGATATGGTGAAGTTGTATGCGCCTGGATTAAACCAAAAGCAAATACGAAAATTGACGATACCGAAGAAATTCGACGATTTCTCTCTGAAAAAATTGCTTTTTTTAAAGTACCGAAGCATGTCAAAGTGATCGAGTCATTTGCTCCGTACATGACGCCTACAGGAAAAGTACAAAAATTCAAATTGACAGAAGTCATGGCTAAAGAACTTCGCAACGAAACCTCTTAGTTTGATTATCAAACGAGAATATAGCATTTGCTCTCATATTCTTTTTTTAATAAATATAACTTCTATGTAATTTCTTCGTGATATAGAAATCTAGACAGCAGAGGACATCTGCTGTACTATGCATCGTAATCTGACAGATTGTATTTCATTCGTTCGTCATAATTACGCATGTCGGTAGATGGATGATTAATCACTTGACAGTAATAAGCAGTTCGAAAAATAGCTTGTATGGGATCAGACGTTTCAACTCAATTCGATCGTCTTCCCGACGAAATAATCGAGTATATATTTATACTAGTTAAGTATTCACCAGTAAATCAAACGTTAAACCATGCAATTGATTCCTCATCTGGCTTACTGTATTATCCTCATACAGTACATGAGCCTTGTCTTCGAAGTACATTCAAAGATTTGAAGTCGTTATCACGTGTTTGTCGACGTTTTTATGATATTCTTCATTCGCAAACGTTTTGGCTACGAAAATGTCAGCAAGATCACGTGGTTATCTTCAATAAGCAATTAGCCCTTGAACAAGAAATTGATTTTCGACGACTGTATTTTTCTAATCCCTTCCATCCGGATTATAATATATTGGCTTCAAAAAATGCTTCTGATGCCAATAGAAAACATCTGTGGAAACCAAAAATTGATGTCGAAATTATTCCAGTTGGTTGTGATATACTCTATGATGCATTTAAACGAATATCACCATGTTTTGTAACATCACATTATTGGTCTACATATGAACGAGAAAATATCAATCTAATCCGGAAAGGACAAGAGAACGTTCGTTGACCGATATGCAATTTGACTAATATTCTTTTTTGTAAATTTAGGTACCACAACTTCGTACAAGAATTGAGATTTCTGTTTGCATAGCAGGTCGTTGGGATTGTTCGTATGAATACGAATTAAAATTGAAGTTTTCTGATGGTCATACGTGGACTCGTCAAGATGACATAGGAAATGGAGACAATCGATGGCGTCGAATAACGTATCGTTATGGTCGATATGCAAAAGGTCAACAACCACCGAACGTATCGATTGAGATCCGAGGCAAAGATACACGATATTGGGCAGGAAATTTTGGAGCAAAATTTGCTCAGATTAAATTACGATTGATTTTACGAGGCGAAAATGATCGAGATGAAGAAGAAATTGAAGAAGTTCTCAAAGAACCAGAAATATGCAATCATGAAGAATATCATGCAACTCATCGCTAAAAACTTTGCTTTTCTTTCTTTCTTTTTTATTTAATCTTTTTATTGAAAAAGGAAAATTTCATATCATTTGTATTCATTGAAGGAAAACAAGGTAGAATAATAATTGGAGCTGAAATGACAGAATTTTAATAGAATCGACCATTATAAAAATTCATTTCCTACCAAGTGTTTTTATCATAGGAAATAATTGGTTATTTCCATCTTTTTGACTACAAGTTCGTAATGAGCTCAGACAAGAGTTTGATTGATTATTTGGTTTTCGTAAAATGAAATCTCTTTCCCATATTCGTACTTTATTTCTTCGTAATTGAGTTTCATCGTATTCATTCACGTGGCAATTACTTGTCAATGTAGTCAGCGAATGTTTTCGATTTGAAAATAATGTTAGTGGTGAAACATTCGTAGACGAAAAAATATCAGGTCGATCATTGTGATTTAATAAACCATTTCGAATAAAATATTCATTCGTACAAAGTGGTAATAACAGATGACTGTCATTATTAACTTTATGGTTATAATAAGGACTAGATAAACGTTTTTGCTTTTGATTGCAAATCAAATCAGATTGTAAATAATGAGCAATTGTTTTCAATGCGTGACGAAATTCATGAAAATCTTTATCTGTAAGAAAAAATCTCTGGTGATCAACTGAATTTTCCATTAAGAAGAAAAGAATCGTTCATGGAAAATGCATTGTCTTTGTTTTTTGACAAAAAATATCTGATAAAATCAAATGGGCGCTAGATAATTATGTTTTCATATTCTTATCAAATCGATTCAAAATCATGACATACATAGTTATCATACGATGAATCACGTTTTGCTTTTGAGATAAATATTTCAAGTGGTCGTGGGATTCGTGTGACTCAATTAAACGTTTTTAAAAACTTTGAACGAGTCATCCAAGATGAGATAAAAGACTAAAGTATCGAGTTAGTGATTCATTGAATTAAAATACGAAGGCGTATTGTGCAATACCAAAGTAATAGATAGAGTGTTGCTGATTCCTATATATAGTAAAGATGTGCATCAAACGAAATAGTTCTCTACTAACAAAAAAAAACAAGTATACATGGCAGAAGAATATCTACCTTTAATGACCACCACAAATCTTGCTTCAAATGAGGCAGAAATTGAGCCAGTGATTAATAGCAAAGGTAATTATAGAAATATATTGTTACGAATATCTGATTTGAATTGATTTAGATGACGAAATGTCGACAACAGTACACGAAAATGGTTATGAATCTGAATGTAGTTCGAGTTCGAGAAGTGAAATCGATGTTGCCCGTTCAGTACTTGAAGTGGAAGCTGATGCATTCACACGTTTTGTCGAACGACAACGTGTTGAAGTCATGTTCGAATTACGAAACTTACGTTTGGGTGAACGTCCTGTTACGGGTCAACCAAGTCGCGATCGCATTGAAACATTTATGAACAATATTCAACAACGACGACGACAACAACAACAACAATCACTTCCACGAGTACCGTCAGCACAGCCAGCTGCACCGAGCGCTCGTATAGCTGATATCGATGCCTTGGCTAATCGACGATATGTAACAGCAGCATTAAGCAGTGCAACATTTCGACAAGATCTCGAAAGCGCTATTCGACGTACAATTGACGCACGATCGACATCACTACCACCTCCACCACCACCAATACCATCATCATCATCATCGTCTACAGCAGTAACACCACGAGAAATTCCTCAAGCTCCACCTGCGCCACGAACGTTTCCTTCAAATTTTATTCCACAACAAAGACCAATCGTTCCTGAGCGCCCACATCTTCAAATACCCCGAATACAGGAACCACTTAATATCGAAAGGTATACTTAATATTTTATTAGTGCCATCAATCATCAATTGATTTCCTCTATTTAGACAAGAACGTGAGTTAAACTCATGGCAAGCAATAACTGAACTCCAACGCGAGATTATTCTCGTTGAAATCAGTGATCTTGTCCATCGACAATTAGTATCGACTGCGTTGGAAAGTGATTTTCGTTCACATCTCGAACAAAGTATTCTCGTAAGTTTGATTCAAACCTCAAATTACTATCATACTCATAATATCTTTTTTCTCTAGAATCGTTTAGCACAAGGAGCTCCTGCTGAAGCAGGCGTACAACAGGAACTACCAAGAATAGCACCTCGCGTGTTTCCTACAGCTGCTCCTGTTCCAATTCGACCTGCTAATCACACCCGCACTGTAAATATTTTAACTTATTCAAATTTCCTTTCTAAGTACTCATTTCTATTTCTATTTTATAGACTGACACACTCACTCTGGATGATGTTTCGACACGTTTGGATACAATGCAACATATGCTTCAAATGATGTATTCAATGCAAATGGACATGCAACGATGTTTACGACAGGAAGTCGCTAGTTCTTTAGCTGGCAATCTTACGGCCAATGGAGCATCTTCAAATCAACCAGTCAATTCAGGCCATTGCACTGTTTGTTTGACTGCAGATGCTGATACAGTTTTGTATCGTTGTGGTCATTTATGCGTCTGTTATATGTGCGGATTAAATCTTCGACAGAATGCCACTCATAATCGATTTACATGTCCGATATGTCGAGCACCTGTCGACGATATTCTACGAATTTATCGAAGCAGTCGCGATGGTGAATAAATTGATGTTTAAGAGAAAACAAATAGATTGAGTTTTTATTTCGAGACCATTTTTTTGCAAATAGTCTTTGGTATTTTTTTTTTGATACATTTTTACACACATACACAACATGAATACTTGTATATACAACGAACAAAGGCAAATAAATAATTCTTTTCTTGTTGTTATTTTTAATTCATTGTATTTTTCTGTTTTTTTTCTTTGTTGTTTTGAAAACAATTATTGATATATTCTCTATTTCTTTCTTATTTTATCAATAAATAACATATGAAAGTATGGAACAAGTAATATTTTCCTTGTTTGTTTTTAATAAATCGAACGTCGTCGTCGATGATAATCTTCAGCTGTCATTATACTGTCATCCATAACTGGTGTGTGTATCACTGATGGAGATTCATCGCCTAATAAAAACAAACAAATTGAATCGTATATGTTTCACTTTTATTTTTCAAAGAACATACTTTCTTCTTGTTCAGATAAGTATCTTAGTAATTCTTCGGTATCAACGGGAAGAATGTATTCATCTTCATCTTCATCGAAAAGTTCTGATGACGGTTCTTCGTCTTCAATTAAATCAGTATATTTATCACCATAGAGTTCAACTAAATCTTCGAGTGTTGGAGCTCCATCGATATCTTCATCGTCATAAACATCATTGTTTTCACTTTGAATATGTGATTCGACTTTTTCTACTGCTGGTTTTTGTTCAGTTTGGATTGCTTCTTTCTTTGGAGATTCTTCTTTGGGTTGTGAGACAGCTTCTTCTCCTTGATGTTGTTGTTCACCGGCAAGTTCTTTCAAAAGACGATTGGCAATGGCATGTGCTTTTTGATGTTTCACTTCTTCTGTCATGGGAGTCGCTAAAAGATTCACAACAATTCAATTAACATTTCAATTAAAATATCTCTCGAAATTGTTTGTACTTTGTTGGACAGGTGCGGCCATGATCAGCGAATAGCCGAGAAGAGTAGCAAATAGGCAAAGGGAGATGAATTGCATGTTTGAATCTCTAAAGAATAAATCAGAAATTACCTTTAGTACGATATGATTTTATTGGCATATAACGCTCTTACTGATTTTAGTATGTGTGTATGTATGCGTGTGTGTGTTGACGGGCTTATGCGTTCAGGAATAATGAGATCTTTCTTTTCTCGTTCTTCGGCCGATGTTAGTGTGGGTGGAAAATGCTCGTAGGCGTTTGAAGCGAAGAATAGTTAGGAAAAAAGAGAATAGAAGAGGAAAAACACAAAAGCAATACTGAAGAGGAAAAATGACAACTACGTCATCAACAACGTCATTCCATTTTTAGACTCAAAAACAAATGTTCAGCATGAAACACGTCAATTTTCTTATGCCTGTGTCTGCTAACTACGTAGGCGTATTTTTCTTCTCCGCCAAAGAAAAGTGAAAACGCCGTTAATCAGAATAAAGATACTTATTTATTCATCAAAACGCAATGTTTTCTTGAATCGAGATTATTGAAAATTCTTTAAGACGATTAAACAGAAAAAGAAAGAAGATAACTCCAATCTATTTCTTGTAATTTCATATTCAACGACGAAAATATCCTTGCGTGACATCCGTTTCGAACAGCCGAACAATAGAGAAATTATTCTCTATGATTATGAATTTTAATTTTCTTTTCTTTTCACGAGAAACGTTTGTCTTAAGAAAGATTCCTTGGTTAAAATAATATCACTTATTTGTCAAGCGGAAAATCATGTCGAAGATGACGTCTTTATATTCATATTTGCTCTCAGAATCTCTTATTTGATTTTGTTGTCATGACTTCATGATTAATCACGTTTCTCTATCTGTGAATTGCTTTACCAAAAGACAAAACTAAAATGATTTTTTTTCTTTTTATTTCTTCATATTGTGTTAAATATATTAGCACTTCATTCGTAAATGTTTGAAAACAAAAACTAGATCATATTAAATCCTATAGAAACACATTGACCTTATTATCCTAATGGAGTTTTAGTGAAATTGAAAATTATTTTTTTTTTATTCTAAAAACATGAAAACTTAGTACTTTTTTTGGTATTAAAAGGGCATATTTTTGCTCTGATACTTTCGATATTTGCATTTTGCATTACAATTATACCGTGTCTTTTGGGAATAGAAATCAATCAAAAAATAGATCTTGATCATTTCACAGACTTTTGAGTTCCATTGTCCAGATCGTGAAAAAAAAATGTTAATTTATTCCATAAATTGTATTATGAGAAAATTTTCTAAAGTTTCAATTAAAAATTAACAGATAGAATATCGAGTTACTGCTTGAGTAACCGAGCCCAATTTGAAACAAGGATCATGTCGATCTTTTTTCTTTCAAATGTATCATTTGCAGAGCTATAAAAAAACATTCAATTTTTCTTCTATTAATGAGGGCAATATTTCACCAAATTTAGCAGCAAATTATTTTTCTTTCGTTGACATCGAATCATTAAAATGGAAAGAAAAGAACGCTATGGGCACGTATCTGTTAAAATATCTATTAGAGAAATTGGGGATTTTCGCATCCAATTTATTTTGAAAATGAATCGTGAAAACCGTTGAACCATAGCAAATACTCGGGGCAAAGTATTTCTCTCGAATCGATGACACGTGATTCGAAAGCAAACATGAGAAGAAAAGAAAGAGAGAGAGATTCAGAGAAAGATGACGCCAGTGTTGAACGATGGCGGCGTCATCTCACCGGATTTTCCCGTTGCTTGTAGCTCATCTGAAATTTTCAAATGCATGACTATGTCAAATTTTCTTTTCGACTGACCAATCGCACATCATTTCTAGAATATTCGCTCTGCATTTTTTTCTTCTTCTTCTCCTCATAAAAAAATCTATCTATTCAAATTCTTGCCACATTTTCACTCACATGAAGAGTAATATATTCATTTAAATTAATCGCCACCCAAAGAAATCCGTTTATCGACATTTTCGACATTCTCGAATTTTTCGTTTCAGAAAAAAAAACACGATGTCCACTGCCGACGCTTCAAATAGCAATAATACAAGCAAAACCGATGAATACATCAAACTTAGAGTTGTTGGTCAAGACAATAGTAAACAATTTGTTTCGAAATTCAATCTTGAAATTTATTCGATGTTTGTTTTTGTTTGTCAATAGGTGAGGTTCATTTTAAGGTAAAAATGACAACATCCATGGGCAAATTAAAAAAATCCTATGCTGAACGTCAAGGTACGAATTTCGAAAAAGCGCAAAAATGTTTTTTTTCTATTAAGAATATTTCTGTTTTTAGGCGTACAAGTGGGCAGTTTGCGGTAAGAAATTGAATAATAATAATAATATTTTTGTTTTGATCATTGGACAGTGTTGTGTCGGGTTCTATTTGACGGCAAAGGAATAGATGACGATGAAACAGCAAAACTTCTTGAAATGGAAGATAATGACACGATTGATGTCTATCAAGAACAAGTATGTCTTACAGACAAAACGAGAAGCAGTAAAAAAAAAACGATCTTTTCCTCTCTCTCTTCAGGTTGGCGGTTCATGTTAAAATCAAGCACAATGTTTTTCTTTTTGTTCATCATTTTGGCTCTCAATTCTATCTCGAATGAACACTATCATTTCATATTATTTTCTTCTTCTTCTTCTTCTTCTGTTTTCTTGTTGTTTGTCTTTGTTTTTGCATGTATATATTAGTACATTGACTTATATATATATCATTCAAGGTAATTGAACTCATTTTTCTGTTTGTTTCTTTGTTATTGTTATTTTCCAAAGGAATTGTTCGCGAGAGAAAAACAAATGTCAACAAAAACACAAATCCTATATATGTATTTCTCGATTTGAATTTTGCTTTTGGAAGATTAAATGTGTACGTAGAAGACTTATGTTTCTTTTTCTTCTTTTCTTGCGTTTATTTTTTATTTCTTGTCTCTTTTGTGTTCTTTGTGTACGTGTGTGTGTATGATCGTGTCTTTTGTTATCCACGAGCTTTTGTGATGATGATGAAAACAAAAACAAAAAATAGAGACAAACGAAATTTATGATGAAAGAAAAACAAGATTTGCTGGTTGTCAATCGAGTTGCGTGACTTCGAAATGTGGAGGTCCCACAAGTGGCGTTGGACGTCTGCCACCTAAATGAAACGCTACTGTTGCTAATTTGTTGTCAGGCAGCGTCACTTTGTAAGTGTATGTTGTTCCGCAGCCAAGTTGTTGGTAAATTTCGATTGGTTGAAATTCGTAATTATTGGGTATTGATGGGAATGTTTCATGAATTCGCGCATAGATTGCTTCTTTGTACTAGAAAGAAAGTTCATTTCTTTGTTCGAATGAATCGAGTTCATCTACCGAATTGAATAAATCAAGATTCTCTTCGGTTAATGCTGTAAAATTCTGCGTATCTATTGACATAATTGCAACTGAAAAACAAAATTTTTATGTCTATTTGCTCAGGCAAGATTTTTGTTTTTCACGTATCTCTATTTTTCATCGAATGAGTCATCATTAAGGCGTAATAAATGTTTCGATCATACAAACTGGTTTAATTTTATTTAAAAAAAAACAAACATTTTTCTATAGACAATAAATTATTTTTTTTTAAACAACGGTAACACGATAATCTTTAGGATCTTCACTATTCGGATTAGTATTCAAAAGATTCTCTTCGACATCGGGACCTTTGCTCGACGTTTTTCGTCGCAATGACCATTTCATTTCGTCGTAAACGTGTCGACCTTGCGAGCGTCGTCGATTACGATTGAATATACTTTGAACAGCTGAAGCAACCGACGGAATTTTCGTTGGAGACGCTGGAGCAGATGAATTATTTGTGCCGATTACTGTTGGAGGAGATATCGAAGGTGCTGCAATGGATGAACGTTGACCTTCGGATCCACCCATCGAACCACGATACGGAATTTCCATTAATTGAATACGACGCAATTGACGACGACGATCTCGATAATGTCGACGAATCTATTTATAAATAGAGTTTAAATTTTTTGTTTTATTTGAGTTTTTTTTTACCTCATCATTAAATAAGAAAAACGAGAGAAACAAAAATCCTCCCTGAAAAGAAAAACAACGAGACAAATCGAAAAAAAAATCGATCGTAAAATTCAGACTTGTAAACCACTGAAGAGTCCGTGTAACAGTCGAAGAATTGTTTCATCATAAAAATAAGGTAACATTGCAAATACCCAACTAACTGTTATTAAAAACAATTGCGACCAAATAGCGCCCGTATATGTCCTACAAGTTCATTTTCAATTAAAACCTGTCTGTTCTCAGCTTTTGCACTTACACAATCACTTCGTTGGCTTTTTCATTTTTTGTATACGAACTTTCATGATGTTGTTTAGCAGAAAATATCATCACCATGATTGTAATCTATTTTAATCGAATCAACAGTTTGTTTTCTCTCAAATAAAACAAAAATACATACGAATATAATTGCAGATATGGGAATGAAACAGATTTTAAACCATTCATCAAGATTTATGAAACATAAATGACTTTTTAATGGCATGAAATACGTCGATTTTTTAATTGTTGCAAGTAGAGTCACAATACAAAATGGTAAAACTATGGAAATATATTTCTCAGAGAGCAAACAAAAAAGGAATTCTTTGCTATTTTACTGTAGCCCATGCCGAGAAATCGGTATTTTGAAGCAGCATCCGATAATGTTGCACTTGCTCCTGCAACAGCTGGATGTGATGTATACGTTATTTGTATGTACAAATTGAACGCTTCGTTCATTAGCCAACAGTACGATGAAAGAATAAAAAAATGTGCTATGCAAGCAACAGATACGCAGATATACGGATGTTTGTAGGAAATACCATTGAATGCGAAAATTAAAATGACTTGAGAACAGCAGAGAACAAATGCGTAGTGTTTATGAATGTAAGCAGCTGATGAATGAGCTCTGAATAGTCGAAAAAGATTGAATGAAGAGTTTATTGCGTTTGAGAAAAATCTCTTACCGAAGATAATTTAACATAAATAATGTTGCTAAAGCAAATGATATGTGAGTGACTGCACCAATATATGAAAATATTCCTAATGGATACAGATAAAACTCCGGTGGTCGCCACTGAAATAAAAAAAAAACAGTCGTTTTTGTTGAATCTAAAATCAATTATTCGATCGTACAGCAGGATCGAACATATCGCTTGTAATCGCAAATGTTCCATTCGATATCAAACACGAACAAATCGAATGACCGTCAGTTGAACTATGACTTATGTTGCAAATTGTTGGCGAACTTTGCCAATGCCATTGACGAAAAAGTGTTGCTCTAGAGACGGAAAATCTCATTTAGAAAAGAACGGATTTTATTGTTCGATGGAATTTTTACTTATATTGTCCAAGTGTAAGTCCGTAGGTTGTATCGAGATGGACACAACGATTACCTGAGATATTATCGTGCTAAATCGAATGAATATCAATGAGACAATCTTTTTTGGAGT
>ERZ781399.1066-NODE-1066-length-25456-cov-4.149679_pt1 | contig 25456 bp, 30 predicted proteins | sample MGYA00511014_ERZ781399 | MGnify/ENA primary metagenome ERZ781399 (study PRJEB29847, sample SAMN06458254) | wastewater metagenome | isolation source: Wastewater bioreactor | place: South Africa: Cape Town | study: EMG produced TPA metagenomics assembly of the...
AGTACTCAGACTTTGTTAAATTTGACAGTTTTACTTATAAGTACAAAGTTACATGTAATTAGTTTTCTTTTCTATACACAACACATACTATTATTGTATTTATGAAGAAATCATGGTGAAAAAATGTCTGTGTTTTTTATTTTCTCATTTATCTTGTACTCAATTCTTTATATTATTCAGCATTTCTATTTTCTACACTCTTTCCAACGGTTCATATTCTGGCATCAATCGATCGTTTATTAATATCATCTCAAAATGTAAATACACGTTTATAGTTGTAAAATCATAACAGTCAATCATTTTCGAACAGATCTACAAATTGCTCTTGGAGAATTTATTGAGAATCTATTGAACTTTTTCTATTATACATATTATGCAAGTAATTTTACAATATTTTGTTTGGTTTCAAAGACTTTTCGATTGGAAATTCGACGTTCTATTATAAGATTAATCTTGACTAGGATAATATACTGATACTGTGTCATATATAATTAATATTGTATCTTGTTTTCTTTGAAATACAAGTCGTTACTTTTTTATAATTCAAAAATCTTGTCATTTCTTTCTATACGAATGAGTTCTAACGACACGTTTATTATTGATCTATTAGATAAATGTCTTCTTGGACTTTATCGATATGCTAATCCAATAGTTTATTTGCTAGGTGTTCTAGGAAATTTATTCAATCTTTGGATATTATCAAGCAAATCTTGGAAAAAAAATGTTTGTGCTTGCTATTTTTGTATTTATTCGATTGTAAGTCTTATCTATTTCAATTGTATACAACTCGAAACGACATTATTCGTTGGTTGGAATATTAATCTAATAAATTCAAATAACATTCTATGTAAATTCTATTATTATATTCTATTTAATTGTTCATTTCTACTTCCAACAATACTTCTCCTTGCATCGATCGATCGTCTTCTAATATCATCACGAAATATCGATACACGTTTATATAGTTCAAAACGTTTATTTTATTTGTCAACAACTTTAGCTATACTTTTTTGGTTGATATTCAATTCTCATACATTTATTCAAGTTGCTATTCAACAAATTTCATCTTCATACGCATTCTGTTCTTACATACAATCAAAAGTATACATGAATTTTCTCATATATTCATCATTAATCATAGCTCTGATTAACTATCTATCAATGATGATTTTAACAATTCTTTCATTTAAAAATCTACGTCATCATCATATTATATCACATCAACATATTCGACGTATGACAAAAAAAGATTTTCAATTACTTCGTTGTTTATTTCTTCAAGATATTTTCTATATTTGTTTGAGTACAATAGTTTTTATTAATTTTATTTATATGACAATAACACGAGATAAAATTCGAACTCAATATCAAAGTGCAATTATAAATTTGGTAGAAAAATGTATTAATTGGACGTTTGATTGGTTATATATTTCGAATTTTTTTATTTTAATTTCAACTTCGAAACATTTTCGAAATGAATTTAAACGTTTATTTCGTTTGTCAATTCATACAAGACCGAACAGTTTAGTCAATAGATCTTAGAGAAACCGAAAATGCACATTTATTTGTGATCTAGTTTTTTTCTTCTTTTTATATTAATAAAATATCAGGTTTTTGAAAACTTTGTCTTATCTTGTTGATTAGATATATGACTAGAAGAAAAATAGTATGCTAATTATTTTCTTAAAGCTATTGAATTACTACACATGACAAAAAACAAATGAGTATTTAAGCATGTAGTTAATTATCGATGTGAACAAAAAAGAAAACGTCTTTCTTTTCTTCATTCAATCAATCAATCAATCAAAATGTCATCTTCGGATAATAAGACAATTGCAATTTTAGAAACAACGATACTCTATCTTCATCAATATATCATTCCGTTGTTTATTCTTCTGGGTGATATTGGTAATTTTCTTGTTCTATTCATTTTCTGGAAACGATCTTGGCGAAGAAATGTTTGTGTTTTTTATTTAACAATTAATTTATTAATCAATACATTCTACATTAATTTTGTTATGTTAGCAGATTTTCTAACTGCTTTTGAAATTCAACCAAATAATTATAGTCAAATTTATTGTAAAATTCATACGTATTTCGTTGAACTTATATCTATACTTTCTCCAACAATTCTTATACTTGCATCGATCGATCGTCTTTTAATATCATCGCAAAATGTCGATACACGTCTCTATAGTTCAAAACGATTAGCATATTTTCTAATTAGTATTAATATATTCTTTTGGATGATTTATAATTCACATATTTTAATGCGTGTTAATATACAAGAAATACATTTCAATGAACTTCTATGCTATTATGATCTTTCATCATTCTATCTTCGTTTTGCTACTTATTCAACATTAATTATTAATTGTTGTTTATCATTAACAATGATTATTCTTTGTTTATTTGCATGTAAAAATGTTCAACAATATCGTTCATTAACTCGACAACAAATACGACGAATGACAAAAAAAGATTTTCAATTACTTCGTTGATTATTTGCTGAAGATATTGTCTACATTATATTCAGTATTGGCATGACTATTTATAAAGTTTACGAAGCAACAACAATTCATCGAACGCGAACATGGAAAAAACAAGTTATTATTGACTTTTTCGAACATTTAAATGAATTTTTACATCATATACCGTATTGTCTCAGTTTTTATGTTTATATTTTCATTTCAAAAGCTTTTCGAAATGAATTCAAACGAGTATTCTATCGTTTACATGGCAAAGATGTTAATACAATACGAGATGAAGAAATCAAAGCCGAAAACATAGTACGAAGTTAAAATAAATTTATACTCTTTTTCTTTTATCCCTAGTTTTCATGATTTATTGTTTTGTTTAGTTTTATCTCTGACATATTAAACTATTAGTTGATTAAAATTTTGAAAGTTTTTAAAAGAAAAGTCTATAAAAAGAATATTGAATTAGATTTTTTTTGCAAAATAAAAAAGCATTCTGTCAACATTTTCTTAAAAGAAATTGTCAAAGATTAAACATACAGATGAAGGCTTCGAGTTACTTTTCTGTTCCAATGGTTTTCAATAATACGGTTACTATAGAAGTTTTAGAATATTTTACATTTTATCTTAATCGATATGTTTTACTCATAGCTTACATGTTTGGTAATATTGAAAATGTTCTAACTGCAATTATATTTGCAAAAAAATGTTGGCGAAAAAATGTCTGTGTTTTCTATTTAACTGTTTATCTTGTTATTAGCTTTGCTTATCTCAATTCAATCGTACTTACATCCATTTTTGTCTATGGTTACGATATTGATCTTCAAAATGTCAGCACAATTCTTTGTAAGCTATATTTTTATTGTGCATACATTTTTCTTACACTTTCACCGACGATTCTTATTCTGGCATCAGTTGATCGTCTATTAATTTCATCACAAAATGTTGACACACGTTTATATAGTTCGAAACGTTTAGCTTATTTTTCTATTAGTCTTAGTACGTTATTTTGGATGATATTCTCCATTCATACATTAATTAAAGTGAGCATTTACGAAGTCTATCCATCACGTGCAACATGTTACTATGATATAGCGAGTTCATATTCAGATTTTGTTTCATATTCATCGATTGTGTTTGTTGCGTCATTTTTTATAATCATTCTTGTTTTATGTATTTGTTCATTCAAGAATGTTCGTCATATTCGTTTTGTTCCACGTTCACAACGACATCAATTACGAACAATGACAAAAAAAGATTTTCAATTACTTCGTTGTTTATTTGCTTATGATCTTGTATTTATTACTTGTTGTGTACCACTCATTCTTGTAACTGTTTATCAAGTCATACTAAAAGGGTACGCACAAGTGGAGTTACTACAAATTATTGAAAATTTTGCTTTCAAAACAAGTATGTTTATTGCACATGTTCCATTTTGGATTGGTTTTTATATTTGTCTTGCTATTTCGAAAGCTTTTCGAACTGAACTCAAACGAATGCTATATCGAATATCTAATCAACCATTAGTTAGTACACGAGATGATGAAAATAAAGATTAAGCAAATGCAAATCTTGTGATTGCCTTTGGTGTTGTGTTTGTTTCGTCTGACTAATGTTTAAGTAAATAAAAATTCACAGCTTTCATCTTTCTGTTAACCAAAAAACAGATATGCAACGGTGATTAGATTAATCTACTGTCAAGAACAACAACAAAACGGATTTATATTTCAAATTAAAAAAAAATATTTTTCTATGAAATTTTTCAAAGTAGAATATGACACAGAAGGACTATCATTTCGCATAACGATGTAATCATCGAATGTTTGAACATTTCTTTAAAATGTCTATATTGAATTATTATAAGTGCATATATTCTTTCACTTAATTGTTTGCACTCAATTAGCCAGTAATACTGTACTTCGCATTTGTTCCCTTAATCTTCTTATATGTTATATTGAAATTGTCTGACATCAATTACATAGTTGTTGTCAAGTTACCGGATAGAAAATATGAACGTATTTAAGTAAAAATACGAGGATTCGATTTGGTTCAAAATGTAAGACAATTTCATTAAAATCTCATTTAAAAATCTTCCTGGTATTCATTTTGTATCGCGTCAACAACGAGTTCGAACAATGACTAAACAAGATTTTCAATTATTTCGTTGTTTATTTGTATACAATATTGTTCATATTGTTTGTAATCTTGGCTTCAGTGTTCATCAAATATCAATTCACGATGATGAAAATCTAGGACACCCTCACGCCGTAGTTAGTGCTCTTGTTCAATAATAGACATATCTAGTATATATGTACGAGTTCAGTACGCCATTGCTTTATTTGTGTTTCAATCGATGTAAAGAAAATTCAGTCTCTTGATTAAAGATTTATTAATAAACGTAAGTTTACAGATTATATTATAAACAAATATAAAAATCGTTGCCAATAATTTTATGAGAACAATCCCAAAATATATCGGATGTATTTACAAGAGTCTCAAAACTATGAATCATCCTGTGATGATAAAATGTGTTTAAATGTAATAAACATAATTTTGAAAGTATTGCTTGTTTATTTGAAATCAGAAATTGAATCTTTTCTTTATATTCAGTGGTTGACATAGCTTGGAGTGTTAGATGTTTTATCTCTGGACATAGAAGAATAAATGTTTTCATAATTTCGAATGAACATACGCCGTCAACGATCAGATGAGATATTTTATTACTTTTTGCAACGTTCTTAAATACTTGACTTTGTTGAATTTGTGTAAGATTATCTATCACACGAAAATTCCAGTTAAACTCTAATATATTGATATTTGGCATAACATTTAATAAATGAATAATTTGTTGCATCGAGAAATTACATTGATGTTCTATTATTAAACTTGTCAATTGTCTTACGGGTATAATACTTTTAAGAATAATTGGTAGATGTTCTGCACTCTTATCGAATCTATTGGACAGAGTTATTTGAGTTGCACGGGAAAAATAATGACTACAATTTAACATTACATTCTCATCCCGAATTTCAATATGTTCAGCATATTTTTCTGCACAAATTTTCGTTGATTCTTCATAAAACACACATTCACGCCTTTCAAAAAAAAGTCAAATAAATCAAATTTGTTATTTTATTTTTGAAATACCTTTTCGAATTCATCGAATAGAACATTGCATTATAACCGTAGCTATGTTTATAAAATAGATAGTCGAAAAACCATTTTCGTTGAATCCAAAATAAAGATGAGAAATCATCTAGAATTGTTTTATATGTAACATCAGGATTTTCGTCATTTACATTATTTAAATGAACTTGAAATTGAATATCAAATACGCGTAATTTCGGCATGGAACTTAATATTAATTGTTCCCATCGGCGAGCATTTAGATATATACCACCCTCATCATAAGTACCTAAACGTAAAATTTCAATTTGACCCAATGATTGTCCACTGATGATTTCAAATAGACTGAAATCAATTTTTATATCATCGATTTCAATTTTTTTCAGATGATTCCAGTTTTCCATCTTGCATTCAGTTAAAGGATTATTATAGAATGTTTTATTTAGTGATCGAATGTATAATGTTTGCAGATTAGGCACGTACGATGGTAAGGAAATAAAGGCACTGAGCATAATACCGGCATCGATAACAATGTGTTCGATTGAACTGTTTATTTGTTTACCAAATCGAATATTGAAATCGCCGATCGATAATGATGGCAGTTTTATTTTGAAATATTTCAATTTTGGTAAACTGAAAACAGTTTCATATATATTTTCCAGATAGATTTTGGAGATAATAATTAATTTCGATAAATTTCTTAAATAAGCCAAACGACGAAGAATATTGGGGAAATATTTTGGTTTGACGTTATTGAAAATAAGTGTTTCTAGCTGTTCAAAACATTTGACTACTGTAACTGGAGAAAAAATCGAATCAGCAAAGCATGGATTTGAAATGTTTAAAGTTTGAATTCGATGTCGATTCGGAATAAGTAATTGTCGATTTAATTGTTCGAAATTTGATTTTGACATTAATGATATGTTAACTCGCCATAGAAATGTTGAATCAAACAGAATATTTTGTAAATATGTGTTTAAATTAAAGAAACCCTTATGAATATCAAGCATATCAAGATATTGAAATATTTCCAAGAAAAGTTCGGGCGGTAGATCTTCTAAACGAGTATAATTCTTCGAAGGTTGACTAATTTGTACATCATCATCATCATTATCAGATGGTGGAAGTCTAACTTTTTTAGCTAACGGAAAATAATCAAAGAAATTTGTTCGTCGCTGAGGTTTCGTCGAAGTCATAGCTATAAACTTGAAGTTTTAATAGAAAATATGTTTAATAAATATATAGTAGTTACTCGGTTTATTCCCGAACCGAACGAATTATTCATCAATTTTTGATCGGCGAATCAAAAAACGAAAGAAGAGGTCTCTGTGTGATGCATCGAAAAAATTAATTTTCAGAATGTCAGAAACAAATATTGTCAAATCCATACAGCTGATATTTGACCTTTTTATTAATTTCACAAAGAAAGATAATTTCATTCAATATGAATCTCGTTCAAATCTTGAGTCTTACCAGCGAAATTCTTAACCGATATGTCTGTTTAATTCTTCTTATTCTGGGTAATATTGGTAATATCTTTGCTATTGTCATCTTAGCAAGAAAATATTGGCGAAAAAATGTTTGTGTTTTCTATTTTAATATCTGTCTGATCTGCAACACATGTTATATTAATACATCGATAGTTGGAAAAACGTTAAACAGCTTCAATATTAAATTGTACGATGCAAATGTAGTCATATGTAAAATCTATTTCTATACAGTTTATGTTTTTGGTACTCTTTTACCTGCTGTTCTTATCCTAGCTTCTATCGATCGTTTATTAATTTCATCACAGAATGTTGACACACGTTTGTATAGTTCGAAACGTTTGGCTTATTTATCTGTTAGTTGTACGACAATTTTTTTCTTTCTCTCTTTTATTCACCTGCTTGTTAAAGTTAGTTTACAAGAAATTGCACCTTCGTATATTATTTGTTATTATGATCTTGATCAAGTTTATATTTATATGATTGGTTTACTTTCATTGATTATAAATTGTTTAATTTCTTTGACAATGATGATTCTATGTGCGTTTGCATTTAAGAATGTACGAAAAATTATCATCGTTCGAAGATCACAGTCACAACAAATACGAACAATGACAAAAAAAGATTTTCAATTACTTCGTTGTTTATTTGCTCATAATATTATTTATATTATTTTCAGTCTTGGCATGAGTATCTATCCTGTATATCAAATGATATCGTTTGCTAAAATTAAGTCACCAATCGAACAACTTATATCTGATTTCTTTCTTACTGTTGTTTATACACTACATCATATTCCTTATTGTGCCAATTTTTACATATATTTTATCATTTCGAGAGCATTTCGAAACGAAGTCAAACGTAAAGTCAGTAGATTATTTCGTCAACAGGTCATACCAATTAATGAAGAAGATATGAATAATAACAATAATATTACTATACCCATTTCATGATTTTCTTTAAATAAATTAAGTAGTTCTTGACATGGCATATGAAATGTAGTTTAACAATTTCTTGTATCAAAAACAGATGTTTTTGTTTTTAATTGAATGTATGCACGATAGTAGTGCGATGGATTTCTGTTTGATTTTCGTTAGAATAAAAAGAGAAAGATCGAAAGCAAATAAATGTTGTACTCTTGTTCTTTTTACCCAAATATTTTGTCAGTATTACATACGTAAAAGCACGTTTTTCTTCTTCCTTTCTTCGTCAGTCAAAACATCATTTTTACGTGAAAAATTCTTTCTACATTCAATTCATAGAATCGAATGAATCGATTTATTCGAGCTCATTACGATAAGGGATTATCAACTGAATATACAAAATGTTTCAATCGTCCGTTACTGCCATTGGCAGAAGCTTTGAAACCAGTTACATTGCAAAGTCACATATCCAGCAGTGATATAAATCATGCAAAAATGTATTGCTGTTTTTCTTCACATCATGGACTAACGAAAGATGAATCGGCTGCAATATATTTATATGCAAACGAGAATTACAAACCGATTTTGCATAGGTCATTAAATCGAGCACTTCAATCAGGAAAAGTATCGATGATCGAGATTTGGCTTGATTATCTGAGGTTATTTAACACAGCATTGAAGAAATTACCCACAGTGGAGAATATCGTATGGTGTGGAATGTATATCGATATTGCAGAGAATCTTCGAAAAGATCAACAAATTCTATGGGGCAGTGTAAGCTCATGCTCATTGTCAAAATCGGTAATTGAATCTTATCTTGATAGCAACTGTGCACTTTGCTCAATAAAATCGCTGAGTGGTAGGAATATATATGGATATAATTACTATTCTGGTGAAAACGAAGTTATATTACTTCCCGGCACACGTCTTTGTGTAAAAGATAAACAACGAGATCCTATTTTGAACAAATATATTTTATATTTGGAAGAAATAAAACCGATTCATACTTCTAATGGTGCAACGAACGATTCATCAGAATCTGTTTCAAGCAAATATCAGTACACTTCTCAGATAAAGGTATTAATTGTTGATCCACAAGATAATACAGGTAACACATACTTGCATATGCAATTAATCAATGAAAACCACACTGTCTTTAGATGTACATAAATCACGGAAGGAAATTATTATGTCTGCAACTGATTTTGAAAATGGAGATAGATACGAAGTAGCTTATAAAGACGGCAAGAAACACGGAAGTGGTATGTATATTCAAGGCGAGAGAGTAACAGAAGGTGACTCGGCGGACTATAGAGCTGACGGAAAAGGCGTAAGAACTTGGGAAAATGGAGATCGGTATGAAGGAGATATTAAGTCCGGTAAAATGTCTGGTTTTGGAATTCTTTATCATGCTGCTGGTAAAAAATATGAAGGCTATTGGATTGCTGATGAACCGTATTGACAGGGAACCACTACATTTCCAGATGGAACTAGTTGTGAAAGATTTCACAGAAATGGTAAAATTGAAGAACGCGGTAAATTCTGGTCTCCTAGCGGAGATGAATACGAAGGGGATTTATTAGATAATAAAGCACATGGAAAAGGTATTCGTATCTGGAAAAATGGAGATCGATATGAAGGCTACTTTATAAATGATAAAAAACATGGACGCGGAACTTACATATACGCAAATGGTGGCACATATGATGGATTATGGCAGAATGATGAAATGAATGGACATGGTACTTTAGTATGGCCCAGTGGTACTCGATATGTAGGAACATTTAAAGATGGAAAAAAGCATGGCCGAGGAGTATTAACTTTGAGTAATGGTTCAGTTATCAATGGTTTCTGGGAAAACGATGTACACAAAAGTTAATATTTTTTTCATTTATCAAGAAAAATCGTAACTACAGAAAAATTATGTAGTGTCGCGAAAATAATGTTTTCATGACGTCATCTTCGCTTGTTCTCTTTCGTTGGCAAATTCCCTAAGTTTATATATAAATAGTGGGTTTTTTTGTTTTTCTAGATTGGTGATAAAGTAATCACACGCGGTGTTGTATTCATTTGTAGGAAGAAAGAAGAAAAAATTATTTTATTCTGTTTTTTTTTCTTCACAAACAGCGACCACTTCTAGTTTATTTTTACCAGTTATCAACTTGGAAGAAACACGCACGTTTATTTTGTGAATAAATAAAATGAATAGATTTATCGAATTTAATTATCACGACGAAGCAAGTCCTGCAATTGACGAATATGAAACTAAAGAAACAGTATCGATAGACACAATGCTTGAACCATTTTTAGCAAGTACAGATCAATTAGAAGATTATTTAAAAAAAGCCAAATTTTTACCTAATACGAATACACAACATGGTTTAAACGAAGATCAAATCGCTGCTGTATATCTTTATGCACATGATTGGAGTGAAAATAGTTTGCATCGTCAGCTAAATCAAGCATTACAATCGGGTAATAAAGAAACAATCAAACCATGGCTTGGATTTCTTAAACTACTTAATAGTGCACTTGAAAAATTACCTACAGTCAAGGGAACCATCTATCGAGGTTTGCCCAAAAACATTGAAACTCAATTGAAAGACAAATCAGAAATTGTACTTTGGCAATATGTCTCATGTTCAACATCATCTGGTATTATCAATAGTATTCTTGATGAAAATTCAATTGTTTGTTCAATCGAATCATTAAGTGCTAAGAATATTACTGGATATACACCATATTCAGCCGATTTCGAAGTCTTATTACTTCCTGGCACTTTTTTGCATATCAAATCTACAAATTGTTTCGAAGAGATAAACGTTGTTAATGACACAGAAATGACATCTCTACAAGAAACATGTGAAACTGAGAACGATGATAAAACGAATAAATCGGTGATTATTTTTTCTGCTGGAAATTATTACAAAGCAACTTATGTTAGTGAAAAAAAACAAGGTCATGGCATTTATCATAATATGAATGATGTAGTAGCTGAAAATCAAGAAGCAGATGACAGAGCGAATGGAGAAGGAGCCTGTGTGTTTAAGAATGGCGATTGTTTCGTTGGAACATACAAACAAGGTGTTCGACAAGGTTTTGGCATTCTTTATCGAAAAACTGGTTCAATCGAACTCGGTGAATGGGTTGATGATGAATTAACAGAAAAATATGATTCAAAATCTTCATCCAGCGGTGAAAAATATTCTTGGAAAGATCAAGATGGAACTCAACGTTGGTACGGTATATATTATGATAGCCAAGGAAATCGATTTGTTGGAAATATTGATGATAATCATAAAGCGCATGGATTAGGTGTGCGATTTTGGAATGATAATAGTTGCTATCAAGGTGATTTTCAAAACGACAAGAAACATGGTTACGGTATTTATCGTGATGAAGATCGAGCTATTTATCGTGGTCTTTGGGTAAACGACGAAATGAATGGATTAGGAAAAATTACTTGGAAAAGTAAAACGAAATTTGAAGGTAGTTTTAAAGATGGAAAAAGACATGGTCAAGGCAAATTAACTCTTTCGAGTAACGAATCACAAGAAGGAAACTGGGAAAATGATAAATATGTAGGTGAAAATGATAACCTCATTTATTCATAATTGTAATGAATAAAAATTTTAAATGTTACATTTATACGTATTTATTTAATCTGTCGTATCGACGAAAGCTAGAATCAGAGAATGAGTGATTTATATAAACATTTATCATAGAATAAACTTACTTTCCACTGTTACTGCTGTTGCATTTTTAGTTGATTGTAACGTTTGTTTCGGATAAACAACTAGAATTTCTAGTAGAATAGCAACAAGCGAAAGAATAATAATTGTAAAGATAATAGTCAAAGTTAGAGAACGTCGAAATGGCGTTTGTACTAAATATTTTATTGAACATCGTCCACGAAAGCTGAGAAGAAGAAGAAAACAATAATTAAATATCATTTTCAAGATGAGATGAGAAAGATTTACGTTTGATTATCTATTGCTTCCGATGAAGTGCTCACTTCCATTTTTTGTCGAATGAATGAGTTAACCATGTTAAATTTCTTAATAAAAGATGATGGATTTATTGGAAATATGGAATATTTAATTAAGATGATTTTGATGAATGTACGTGCGTTTTGTTTTATTGAATAAAGCAAAGAAAAATAAAAGCAGAGAACAAAAAGCATTGGTTTATTTGTTTTTATATGCAGAAAAAACATTATCAGTCAGGTTTTTTCTTCAATAGTAAACCTAGATATAGCCGATGATTCGAGCTTCTGAATATTCCGCCCCAAGACTGCTGCCTCCTGTCGAAGTTATTAACAAACGATAACTTCGAAATGATTTTGTATTTTTAAAGATTTGTGCGTCATAGAACTTGAATCCAGTTGCATTAGGAGGAATACCTGTTGAACCGTTGTAAAGCAATGTCCAATTTGAATGAATAATTAGTGCATCAATGGTTGCAACATTTGAACCTTCAAGTGTTACAGTAAGTGGATTACGTTGATGATATCGAGCACCAGCAAACTGTATTCTACAGGCAACTGTTGAATTGCTTATTGAAGGAACAACAACAAAACCAGTATTTACTCCCCGTTGTGCCATATTAAGATATGTAGTTCCCAAATTATTATCGATTGCACTGTGAGGACCATTGGACGAGTCATTGTATGTACCATTAAATCCGCCAATTATTTTGCCAGCAGTTGTATTGTAGATGCTAATGATTGTGTCATTTGCATAATTCAAGGGAATTAATGGACGTGATGTTGTCGTTTGTTCTGTTGTTTGTGATTCAGTCGAAGTCATTGTTGCTAGAAAAAAATAACATGTAGAATTATTTGAAAAGATATATTTTACATTTTTTTTCTGTTATTTTTGTTAACATTGTTATATTCACTAAATGATCGTTCGATGTTGATGAAATATCCATAGTTGTTGCTGATTGCACAAGATCAGTAGGATTAATCATTGGCGTCGTAATTGATAGCTTCGTTGTTGTTGTATTACTCGTATGTTTTCTCGATGTTGATGTTGATTGAACACTATGATAAGTTGTATTTTCTAGATCTAAAAATTTTTTTTTGGAAATTGATCTCATTTGAATTGAATACAAGAAAACGAAAGCTTTACCTGTGCTTTCCGTTGTTGTCGTATCTTTTTGTTTAGCTGAATGTAAAACTAGAGGAATAACAATTGCACAAATGACACCAATACCAACTAGGATAATGAAAACAAGAAAACGAACGAATCGTTTTGTTGGCGAACAAGCAGCAGGCCGAGTCTCATGATCAATTGGATCATTGTCTTCTGAATTATCAGAAAGATGATTCTGTGGATGTATTGCTAATATGTGCATTGTAATAAAAATGAATGTTTTTTAGCTACACAGAGACAAAAAAATCTATTATTGAACGACGTGATAAAAAGATATATTTGTTAATCTCTCTCTCCTTTGTTTTCATTAATGATTAAATACTTATTTTAGAAAGGATGAACCATGTTTGTTCACTTTTTAATGCACTTTCTAGTTGTTTATTTGAATTTCATTGTTGAAAATTGCATTTGTATGGGTTTTTTTTTATTAAAAAGAAAGACGATGCGTTTTTTTTTATTTGATTTCAAAGTAACATATAAGTCGAAATAAAGAGAGCTATGTCAGTGCGTGTTACACCTGTTTCGAAATTAGCTAAGAAGAAACAACGAGATCAAGTAAAAAAACCTGATTAATTTATTTGATTTAGTTTTGTTTTATTGAATTAGTTGAATATCACAAGAAAATCAGCCGTATTTGCACGAGAATATGACACTATACAAACACAGAAAACATCGAAATCAGCAACTGTAATACAGAAGTCAAACGGAAATAATTTATTTTCATCAGTATTTTCGTTTGATACTGTTCAACAATCAATCAAATATACATCGAAGTTAGTATAATATAATTCATATGTATAAATATATTTTGCACGTAACTCTAGAGATTTACGAAAAAAGAAAACAACGTATAAAAAATGGATCATCTTTGTTTGCATCATGATTCTCTTTATACTTATTGGGGTAGCTGTATATTTGCTCATTCGTTTCCTTCCAAAATCAAGGCCAACTACAACAAGTATTAACGATGAAATGTTTCATTCGATATCTCTATTATTTAATTTATATAGAGTTACCTTTAAACATCACGCTTCGTTGGAAATCTGCAGGTATAACTGTTGCTGGAGTATCAGGTGTAGCTGGCAGTAATGCTACTGAACTCAATTTACCTATTGATCTCGCGTTAGATTCATCAAACTCAATTATGTATATTACGGATTACTATAATAATCGCGTACAAAAATGGATTCTTGGACAATCTTTTGGTAGAACTGTTGCTGGTCAATCGAATGGAACTCAGGGCAGTACGGCAAGATATTTATATCATCCTGATGGGATTTGTCTTGATTCGAATGAGAATATCTATATAAGTGATACTGGTAATCATCGAATTCAATTTTGGATGAAAGGAGCAACAAATGGAACACGTGTTGCTGGAACTGGCACGTCTGGACCTGCCAATAATGAATTGCATAGTCCCTATGGTGTTATAAAAGATTCAACAATGAATAAACTTTATATTGCTGATTTCGAGAATCATCGTGTGATGAGTTATGCATCGAATGCTTCGACAGGATTTATTGAAGCTGGAGGTCTGGGAGCCGGATTCGATAGTACACACTTGAGATATCCTTTGGGTATTCATCTTGATCTATGGACGAATAGTTTATTGATTGCTAATTTTGGAGCAAATAATATTGTTCGTTGGCCATTAGGTGCGACAAATTGGACACTTGCTGCCGGTAATCTTACAGGTGCAAGTGGCAGTTCATCAAGTACGTTAAGTCTCTGTACTGGTGTTACATTAGATCCTATGGGAAATATTTATGTAGCCGATGCTGGAAATCATCGAATTCAATTCTTCTTAGAAAATCAAACAGAAGGACGAACGATTGCTGGTGTTACCGGTACTATTAGCAATGCTTCTATCCATTTAACTACACCATATACTGTACGATTAGATAGTCAACTTCATTTATATGTTGTTGATTCAGGAAATAATCGAGTACAAAGATTCGATCGTTATTAATCGAAAATGATATACATACTTTTTTTCGTCAACTGACAGAACGCAAAAGAAGAGACATGTCACTAATCACTCGGTTTTTTTCATTCATTTGAGGTTATAATTACATTACACCAGTCAGAAATTGAGAAAAAAACAATATTTTCTTTATTGATTTTTCTTGCGTCATGTTACACGTCACTGGGCATTTCCTCTTTATTCTACCTATATATACGTATACGTGGAGTAGAGTTGGGATTCAAAATCAAAATGAGTTTCATACCTGATGCTGTTATATTCAGTCTTGAAAGTATAAAAGCTCTTGTTCAAAGTATAAGAAAAACTGCTAGTCGTGTCAAGGTCAACAGACATCAATGCAAAACTTTATCGGATCGTATCACTCGAATCACCGGCCTGTTATGTGCTGATACTCCAAAGAACCAATTGCATTCAGCTTTGATCGCTATTATTCAAGATTTCTCTCTGTTTCTTACAAAATGCGATATTTTCGTAAAAAAATTCGAAAACGATGGTTGGTTCTTTCGTATTAAAAACAATTGTAATTACCATCGAGAATTTAAACGACTCAATGAAGAACTCTGTCATTTTTCGCAAGATTTACAATTGAGCATTCAATTACATGGATTATTTGTACCTGCACAAGATGAACTCGATGCTCAACGAGATTCAAAAGAAATTGAACAAATCATTACACGTGTATGAAGACGATGAAATTAAAAACTAAATTATTTATTTGATTTTTTTTATAGACGAACTTATTAAAACAATCAACTGTACCAAATGGATCGCCTCAAGTTACTAGAATTCCTACTCCTACTTCCATCACACGAAGTCCAGCACTTGTACAACGAGGAACAAATTCGCCATTGATCCATCAATCGACCATTATCAAACTATTTTCTACAGTATATTTAATTTAGTTTAATATAATTCAATTTTTTTAATTGTCTTTGATGTTTTAGAATACTTCAAACCTTCATCGTCCTCTATCATCACGCAGTCAAATCAAAATCTAATGGTTTTTTCTCACCTGATGTTTCGGCGAAAGAAAAAAAAAGTATAGTCATTTATTTTATATATATTTTTTTTTTCTTTCAATCACGTCATTAAACGAAATAAAATATAAAAAAAAACATCTTATCATATTACAGAACTAGAATATTCCGTTCTTTTTTCTTTGTATACTGTGTGAACCGAACTTGAATTTCTTTTTTTATATACTCTCGAATATTCTTATTCCGTATGATATTATTTATGTTAATAAACGAAATTAAATCGAGCAAATTGAAATGCCTATATAAATCATTGAGTCGACTTCGTGATTCTCTCATAAATTTGTTCGTAATAAAATGAATTCAATAACAATTTACATACTAGCCATCGTATTCGCTATTGATCATGTATCTCTGATGATCAAAGCGCAAAGTTGTGATGCCAATGAAATTCAATTGGATTGTGCACCGGCTATTTCATGTCAGCCATCGTGTTCACGACCTAACGGAGCACCTTGTCCACGTAAACGTATCTGTATTATCAACGGATGTATATGCAAACCGGGTTATGTTCGAAATGATTTGAACAACAACGAATGTATTCGACAATCGGAATGTGTTATACGTATGAAATTGAATATTTTTTTTTTCGTAATTTAACTATTCTCAAATTTAATAGCATTGGCACGATCAGAAGATTCAAGTCTATGTGGTCCAAATGAAGTTTATAATTCATGTCCATTGCTCCTCTCATGTCAAACAACATGTGATCAACCTACCCGAGGTCCATGTCCTGCTGTTTGCGGTCATGATCCGTGTGAATGCAAAACTGGTTATGTTCGAACGTCGAACGATAATCGAACATGCATCGAACAAACTCAATGCAGTATGTTATGTTTTATATGCAATACAATCGAAAATTGATAATTCAATTTGAATTTAGATCAAACGACAAATAGTTCGGCTTGTGGTGACAATGAAGAATACAATCATCTGGCAACTCAATGTCAACCATCATGTGAACAACCAGATCGATTATCTTGTCCACGATTTGGATATGCAAAAGGTTGTGTGTGTCAAGAAGGTTTCTATCGTGCAACAAACAATGTCACGAGTCCATGTATTCTATGTCCTTTTGAGAACTAGTGACATCTACTCATTTACTATGTGAATATCTTTTTCTTTTACGCCATTATTCTTCCAATAAAATCTCCTCTTAACTTGGTTGGTATATACATACATAACATACACACAATAGTAACTTCTAGAAGAAATTCAAAAGAAAGAAAGAGAATATCATCATAATCACAAGCGTATTTTCTTCTTCAGATTTGCTTAGATCATGTCTACATTTTGTTATAACCGAGGTTGTCAAAAAAATTATACACTTGCCAATGATCCAATTAAGGACGATGTTGCTTGCCAATATCATCCTGGTGTACCCTATTTTCATGATGCTTATAAAATATGGTCATGTTGTCAAAAGAAATCACATGATTTTAATGCATTTCTCTCGATGCCCGGCTGTCAACGTGGTCCACATCAACCCAATAAACCTCAAGAACCTGTTGCACCACGTCCAACCGAACAAGAACAATCGAGTGCACCTAAACCTATTCTTCCTCAAGACATTCCTAAACCAATAACACCATCTGTTAACCGTCCAGCACCTGATGCTCCATTGACACAACTAAAACTAATCGTTGCTTCAAGTCTTCAAACAGCTCTAGATAAACTTCCGTCAACAACGAACGCTGATTCGAATCAAACAGAAATAAACACAAACGAAATTAAACCAGGTACACCATGTCGACATGCTGCTTGCGGTCAACGATATACAACTGTCGACCAAGAACAAACGACTTCATGTCGACATCATCCAGGTGTGCCGATTTTTCACGAAGGAATGAAATATTGGTCATGTTGCCAAAAGAAAACAACGGATTTCGAAGCATTTACCGCTCAGCCAGGTTGCGTCGAAGGTGAACATCTATGGCGCGATGATAAACCTCAATCGACCAGTGAAGATGATCCTCAAGTTCTTCGTACAGCATGTCGTTTTGATTTTCATCAACAAGGTTCGACTGTTGTTCTTAGTATCTACGCTAAAATGCCTCGTCCTGATCAGACCATCATTGAATTGAATGCTGGACGATTGAAAGTCGACACACGTTTCGGTCCCGATGCTAAAACCAAACGTTTTGCCAATGAATGGGAACTTTTCGGTTTAGTTGATGTTAATCAATCGACCGTCGAATTATTGCAGAGTAAAATCGAAATTATATTGAAGAAGGCCGAAGCACTGAGCTGGTCACGATTAGATCGACCATTACAATTGAGTTAGCCGTTTGTTTGTTTGTTTGTTGATTTTTTTTATATTATATTTTGTAGATTCGATCTTGTTAACAAAGAATAAAAAGAACAAAAAATAAGAAGAAGACGAAGAAGGAGGAGGAGGAAGAGTACTTTTATCAATCGAGAAAACAAATTACAACGTTCTGTTCTTCTTTTTTTCTCGCTCTCTTTTGTGGTAAAATAGCTGAGAAATCATAATTTGTTGAATCGTTCAAGCAATCATGCATAAAAAGGAAAATAATTTCCTTTTCTTTTTCATTCAGACAAGAAGAATAAGAAGACGGAGTAAAGCAAAACAACGATGGGAAATAATTGTTATTGTTCGAAGGATAAAGCCCATTGTACGGAGAATTTTCAAGATCCAATTAAATGTTATCTTTATTTAGCTGTCAAATATTTCGATCGATATCGAACGAAACAAATGATTCTAGTTGATTTTGGTTCATCTTACGGTATGAAAACAATTGAAATAATGAATTTTCTTGTTGAATATCTACAAAAATCGAATAAACTTCAACATAAACCATTGATTATTCATAATGATCTGTCGACAAATAATTGGTCACAAGTTTTTTCAATGATTTTATGTCATTCATCGTATTTTGCCTGTGGTCTTGGCCGATCATTCTACGAACAATGTCTCCCTGATCGAAGTCTTTCAATTGGCTATTCATCAGCCTCATTACATCATCTATCAATAAAACCTTGTAATATTCTTCAACATTGTTACATTCATTTTGGTGATCTTAATGAAAAACTTCTATTTGAAAAACAAGCTCAACTGGATTTCGAATGTTTTCTTCAACATCGTTCACGAGAATTACATAAAGGTGGAATATTAATACTCAATATTCCAAGTCGAAACGAACAGGATCAACTAGGATTTAATCAATATTTTGATTTAATCTATGAAATAGCTCGAACAATTCTTTCCGATGCTGAACTCATCGATTTTACTCTTCCGTTTTACTTACGTTCGTTCAATGAATGTTCGGATAATAAGGATTTATTTGTTCGTTATTCATTGAAATTAGTTCGTACGGATTTCATACGTTTTCATTCGACTATTTTCGTTCAATATCAAACAAAAAAGATTACATTCGAACAATTTATTCATTCATTAGTAGATCTCATGCACTCAGGAATCGATTCTTGTTTTCGACAACTATTCAAACTTCATCAACGAACTGAACAAGATATTGAATATCTTTCGAAACAATTATGGACAAAATTCGAAGACAAAATTCGAAATGATACTCATCCGAAAGAGATCTTTGTCTATTCAACATTAATGATTTTGAAAAAAATCGAATGAGGTCAGCAGATGACAAGAGAACTGAGTGTATATGTAAAAGATTACTATTGGTTTAAATTCGTAGACCAATTCAAGAGAAATTTCTCGTTTTTTTTAAATTTCGAAATAAAGTGTTTTCTACATCGATGAATTCCATCTGTTTTCCCGGTGCTTTGAATCCATTCTGTCGGCAATCGATATGTCTATCGTCTTGTTCCGATCAAGTCGCTCTCGGCACGTCATCTTCACTCGTCTATTTGTATTCTTATACAGATCAAAAATTGATCTTTCAAACTAAATTTACACCTCATTCAAAAGTTTTATCATGCATGACTTTTCATCCGACAAACGCCGGTTTACTCGTGACTGGTGGTACGCCGAATTCTCGAATTAATCTCTGGTCGATTCAAGAGAAAACGATCAGCAAAAAAAGTACATTTACATTGCAACGTGTAAGTCGTCAATTTCGAAAGAGGATTTTTTTTTCTTGATTTTCTTCTTTTTTTATCTTGTCAGAGACCGAATGCATTAATCTGGCTTACGGATAATCAATTAATCATTGGAGATGAACATGGAACTATCTATCAATGGAATGAAATCGACAAGAAATTAATCAAATTCGATAATCAATCATTATCGGATAAAACCAACGATGAAGTTCATCTTTTTGCTCAAGCCAATAAACAAAACTTTATCATGGCAATTGCGTATGTGAAAATACTGAGTTCATCATAGATTTGGCTTTTGTTTTAAAATTATTATTATTGTAGATACAAATCTGGACTCGTATGTATTTGTCATGTTGATTTCGAAAAGAATCATTTAAATTTATTACATAAACTCTCCGCAGACATACCGAATACAATGTGTTGTTCGATACAATTTGCTCATCGAGATTCATCATTAGATCATAGTACACTTTTGTATCTTAGTTACGGACACGGATTTATTCGTGTATGCGATTATATAACTGGCAAAATTCTAAGTCAATTAATGTTAGTTAAACAATCGAAAACAATGAATTTGAATGATCCAAGATGTAAAACATATTATCCGTTGATTTGGATTGATGCGAATACTTTATTAACAGGAAATCTTGAGTAAATTGCAATGATGTACTATATCTAATTTGCTTCATTTTGTTTTCTAGTGGATATTTAATCAAAATCGATACTCATCATTCATCACATTTAGAAAAATCTCAATTTAATGTTACGCCGGCAATTTCAGGAGGCAAACCAATATTTTCACTCGGTATCAAACATGACAATGATCTATTCGTTTATTCATACAACCGAAAATTATGTGTTTATAATCTCTCAACATCGACGCTCGTCAATTCATTGATATCTATTCCGGGCTCGGTCAATTCCATTGAAGCTTGTCCACTTCAGACAAGTAACATCATAGAAATTCATTTGGCAAGACGAAAAAACATATTTTTCTATTTTCAGCTTGCATTGCCATCGGTGTCGATACGGGAAATATCGGCATATTAGATCTATCCGGTTCGCTCTCGTTGTCATTTCTTTGGCAATCGATTCCCACGGATGTTGTTCGTTTAGCATGGCATACAATTCGAGAAGGACGTGTTGCTTATTCGACTCGTTTAGGACATGTTGCACTCTATGATACATTAACAGGACGTTCACGTGTTGTTTACGATTGGAAATATAATCAAGTCGATGGAAAAGTCAATGTTCTTTGGGGACCATTGATACCAAGTGCAACTGAAGATAAAACTCTAGCAATACTTTATTCGATTGGTGATGGGAAATTTCATCGATGGGATAGTCCGGAGAAAACATGTGCACCAACGGATTTGACTTCATTTGTTATTGAAGTAAACAGTTGTTTTTTTAGAGAAAATCACTTTTGAATTATTATATTCTCTTCTAGGCAAACAGCAATTCGATTTCAACAGTTGCATTCAGTGATGATCATAAATATTTATCAGTGATTACTTCTGATGGGTAAAAACTCAGTTTTCTAAAGTTAAATTCATTGATTTACCTTTGTTCTAGTTCATTATACATTCGTCTATGTCCAAATCTGACTCTTTTACATCAATTGAATATTGATTGTTCGCCTCATTTAATTCACTATCATCCTCGTTATCTTTTATCATCCGTTGACTTATCAATAAAACAATATTGGATTGCTGTAAATCATAAAAAAGCCATTCGATTGATCGATACATTGAATAATACGAATTCTTGTATTCTCAATGATCTCGTCGGTCATACAGGAGACATTGAATGTTTATCATGGAGTCCATCGATAGATTATCTACTTGCATCGGGTTCACAAGATAAAACTATTCGATTATGGAATGTTGAAACGCAATCTCCATTGAAAATCTACACTGAACATACGGATGTCATTTTATCGGTGATGTTTTCATCGATTGATTCGAATTTTCTTCTGTCGGGCAGTCGAGATCAATCTTTACATATTTGGCATATGGATCAAGATACTCAATCGCCTGATCAACCGATTATCGGTCCGATTGTTGATGATGAAGAGGAAACAATGAGTAATAATGGAAATAAAAAACGACATAATAAACCACGACCAAATCGAGCCGAACGAGAAAAAAAACGAGCAGCAAAACAAATAAATCCCGTTATGAACGAATGTAAGAGAGAGAGAAAAATAAACAGAATAAAAAATTCTATTTTATTTTCGTTCTAGTGAATTCATTAGCATTTCGTTTATTATGGCCATCGGATGTCGATCGACAAGCAATAGCAGATCTCTCGAAATTACCTACGAAGCCAATTTTAATCGAGCGAATAAAACAACAGAGTAAACAAAACATTTTCTCTTGTTTTTTTTTTTTGAAATTCATCAGTCGATTTCAGATGAGAAAACGAAATATTCGTATCATTTATTATATTGGTCTGGTGAATATGAACAACTAGCAAATGAATTGAATCAAGAAAAGATTACATCTTCAATCGATCGATTCTTTTGGATGACAATATTAAATCATTCGAATGAAATTCAACAATTATTCGATCGAACTTTAGATTGGATTTGCGAGAATAAACAAGAGAATATTCTAGAATTTTTAACCATGATGATTAAAGTCAAACGATCTGATGAAATCTTCGAATATCTTATTCAACATGAACATATTGAGTGAGATTTCTATTTTTCTTTGCATATTGGATTTTCTTTGTTTGTTTGTTTGTTTCAGATTGTCGTTTTTGTTAGGCATTTTATTAGAATCGATGGATTCGATTCGTGATCGTCTTGTTACCGGCGAAGACAACTAGTGTGATATCGTTGTTTTATATTTTTTTCTAAACAAGTTGAAATAAAAGAAAAAAACTTTATTTGTCAATGATAGTGAATACACGTTGTTTTAAAGCTTTTGTCTGACTGGGGAAACAGATTTTAATTTTTATACAAGACAAATGTTTCATTTTTCTCGTAATTATAATTTGAATCAAAATTTCCTATATACTACATACATTGAAAGGTTAATTACCGTCATTATATCGATCATTGCATATGATATGCGTTTTTTCGCTCTAACGCACTTATTCAATCAATAGAAAAGTATAATACAAACATTCTTTAATGAATTTAATGTATACAAAATGAGAGTTACATCGTTTCAACTATTAAATAGAATTATACCAATTCTAACAGGATTTCTCCTCGGCACTATCTTTTGGCTCTATTTAATTCCCAGAACCATTCAAACATCAACCACAGCGTACACGTCACCGACATGGATCACTGAATTTCGACAACATGAATTTAAAGTTTATTCACAAAACGGTGAAGATGGTGTCTTATTTTGGATATTTACTAATATTGGTACTGTCAATCATCCACCACGTTTTGTTGAATTTGGTGTCGAAAATGGTCAACAATGTAACACTCGATTTCTTCGTGAACATCTCGGTTGGCGAGGTCTTATGATGGATGGATCCAATGAAAATATTGCAATTAATCTTCATCGAGAGATAATATCACCTTCGAATATCAATGATTTGTTAGGGAAATATGAAACACCACCTCTTCTTGATTTACTTTCGATTGATGTCGAGTAAGCAATACAGACATCAAAATAAAGACTTTGATTTTAATTTGATTTTTCAGCTTTGATGATTATTTTGTATGGAAATCAATTTTACAAGCGAATCGATTTCATGCTCGTGTGGTTGTATCGGAGTTTAATTATGATATTCCAACAAATGAGAATCGTGTTGTGAATCCTTACAATGATTCACGGCGGTGGACGGGCACAGCGCATTTTGGTGCCGGTATTTTGGCGCTCACATCTCTTGGTCGTGCATATGGTTATACCTTAGTTTACGGTGAAAAATTAGGTGTGAATATTTTCTTTATTCAAACATCGATTCTCAAGAAACTTGGTATCCTTCATCTAGTACCTTCAATAGAAAAGTTACATGTAAAAACACCGGAACCGCATTGGAAACACGCGGAAGAAAAGGATAAAACCCGAGGTTGGATATGGAACGATACTTTATTACCTACTTAATGAAATAGAAGCCAACATATTCGTCCAAATTTAATTTCTTCCCATGCAAGATGTACATAATTTCATGTTTCAAAACGAAACAGTAGTGTCATTAAAGCCATTATTCTTCTAATGTAAGAAGGTTGTTGCATAGTTTCTTTTCTTTTCGTTTCTTTTCTTTCCTTTTCTTTTCTTTCCTTTTCTCGGTATTTTTTCAATAAATACTCATTATTTTCACAAGACCCGACACAATCAACAAAAAAGAATTACACAGTAACCAGTTCACCCTCAACGCAATGACTGATTTGTAACCATCGCCGTAGAATGAAGGTTGCACTGTTTGATTTTTTTAATAGCTTTGTATTGATTTTGACCGGATTTCTTCTTGGCACAGTCATATGGCTTTATTTAATACCTCAAAAAATAGGTCAACATACAAACATCGAATTATCAAGTTCAGTTCACGCTTCATCATTGACATGGATAACGGAATTTCGACAACATGAATTTAAAGTTTATTCACAAAACGGTGAAGATGGTGTCTTATTTTGGATATTTACTAATATTGGTACTGTCAATCATCCACCACGTTTTGTTGAATTTGGTGTCGAAAATGGTCAACAATGTAACACTCGATTTCTTCGTGAACATCTCGGTTGGCGAGGTCTTATGATGGATGGATCCAATGAAAATATTGCAATTAATCTTCATCGAGAGATAATATCACCTTCGAATATCAATGATTTGTTAGGGAAATATGAAACACCACCTCTTCTTGATTTACTTTCGATTGATGTCGAGTAAGCAATACAGACATCAAAATAAAGACTTTGATTTTAATTTGATTTTTCAGCTTTGATGATTATTTTGTATGGAAATCAATTTTACAAGCGAATCGATTTCATGCTCGTGTGGTTGTATCGGAGTTTAATTATGATATTCCAACAAATGAGAATCGTGTTGTGAATCCTTACAATGATTCACGGCGGTGGACGGGCACAGCGCATTTTGGTGCCGGTATTTTGGCGCTCACATCTCTTGGTCGTGCATATGGTTATACCTTAGTTTACGGTGAAAAACGTGGTGTGAATATTTTCTTTATTCAAACATCGATTCTCAAGAAATTTGGTATCCTTCATCTAGTACCTTCAATAGAAAAGTTACATGTAAAAACACCAGAAC
>ERZ781399.1074-NODE-1074-length-25352-cov-4.755465_pt1 | contig 25352 bp, 31 predicted proteins | sample MGYA00511014_ERZ781399 | MGnify/ENA primary metagenome ERZ781399 (study PRJEB29847, sample SAMN06458254) | wastewater metagenome | isolation source: Wastewater bioreactor | place: South Africa: Cape Town | study: EMG produced TPA metagenomics assembly of the...
CAGCTGCACCTTATGCATGATTTATCGAATGTGGAATGATTTCACAATACAATGAACCAGATGCACATGGCATTCGAAATCTAATTCAAATTGTTGGTAAACGATTGAAACTTCAAGGTTTTATTGTTTCCGATCATTTTAATGATTCGAAATTTCTACCTGAATTTTACTCCAAAGTTCCACTATGGATTGCTAGTGGCGAATTGAAAATTAAAGAAGATGTAACTCAAGGTTTAGAACAAGCTGGCGAAGCTCTCGTCGGTATTTTTAAAGGCAAAAATTTCGGCAAAGCTGTTATTCAAATAGCTGCTGATGATTAACCGTCTTTTTTTAAAATCATATGTAGCATTTATTTTGAATAAAAAAAAAGAAAGAAAAAAAATAAATATCGTTCGTCTGTCTGTCGCTTTCTCACCCTGGATGTGTTAATCTGAATACCAAGTGTTTTCTTGTTTTTTTGAATGCTTAGTCTGACAGTTTCATAATTGACATTTATTCGCTTATTAAACATTAATTATCGAGGGTTTTGTCCTCTTTGTTGGTCTGGATAGAGCAAAATTAATTTTCTTTCAGTTGACTTGATCGAATCATACATTTACGCATATTGCCCTCGACCTTTCGCATGAAAAGGCAAACGTCACAAATCAGGAGCTTTTCTTTTTACGACGATCTGCTAAATACAATATATCCTTGTGACCCGAACATGTACACATCAATCTGCGCACATATATATATATATACATGTATATATATACATGCACTTAACAATCATTCGAACAAATACAACATACATTTATTCTTCTTGACGTATTAACATGAATCGATTTATTCTATTTCTTTTACTAAGTATTAATCTTTATCCGACTGGTGCACCACCACCTCCACCCTCAATGTCATCATCTTATATATTTAATTCAAGTGGAACAAGTGAGTGATTGGACTAAATATAGGAGAGAACAACAACAACAAAACGGATTGAATTGATATTTAGATAATATTGGTTCTCAATCAGATCAGTATCGATGTTTGACTGAAGATGGCAAAAGTAAATAATTGATTGAACTTTAAATCCCAACTAATACTTCTTTCTGTAGTGGAAATACCAGTTAATGGCAAATATCGACTTGCATCAAATCCTTGTCGAAGTTTGAATTGTTCATAGAAGATTTAAGCAAAAAAAAATATTATTGAAATTTTTAGTATGCACTTGTACTCCAACAGGTCGTGTCTGTGAGGATCAATGTAATACAACAACAACAACAACAACGACCGCAGGTAATCAACATTTTTCAATAAAAATCTTCATTCAGTTATGTTTCTTAAGAAAGTACAACTATAAACACTATCTCCTCGAGTTTATCGCCTGTCGATCTTCCAGCCGGTTCAACAACTGTGCCTTCAAATAATCCTTTGGGTTTAACAACACTCAATGGTGCTGCAACAAGCAGTTCCACGCCAGCAATGGGTTATGGTGATGATGATATTTCAAGTATTTCAACAAATCCATGCAAACGATCGCCTGCAACTGCACGAGAATATGCTTATGTCGATTGTGGAGAAGTTTACTTTTCTGGCAAACGTACAAGTGGAATTTACGAAATCTGGTAAGAATTTTCTAGAATTCAATTGTTGAATTTTGTTTTCTTTTTCATTTGAATGAAAGGCCACGAACAAGTCTAAAACCATTTCGTGTCTATTGTGATATGGACACAGACGGTGGTGGCTGGACAGTTCTTCAACGTCGTGGTGATTTTCCTCAACAATCGAATTTTTTCGTTACATGGGCATCGTACAAACGTGGTTTCGGTGATTTAACACGTGATTTTTGGCTTGGCAATGAAAAAATTCACATTCTAACCAATCAAGACGAATATCGTCTTCATATCGACATGGAAGATTTCAATAATCAATCACGTTTCGTTGATTACGAATGGTTTTTCATTACCAATGAACAAACCAAATACACATTGAATCTCGGCCGATATATAACCTCATCAACAGGCGGTGATTCATTGTATTACAATCGAGGCATGCGTTTCTCAACACGTGATCAAGATAATGATCAATCAACATCGAATCAATGTGCCGAAAATTATAAAAGTGGCTGGTGGCATACAGGTTGTACACTGGCCAATTTAAATGGTCTTTACCTACGAGGTAATGATTCAACAACCACAGGCATCTTTTGGAGTAGTTGGTTAGGTGGAAAGTACTCAATGAAAGGATGTTCAATCAAAATCCGACCTGTGGATTTCAATACGGAAATGCTTTCGTAAAAATCGAACATTGTGTGCTCTTTTCTGTACAGTTTCTTTCTTTCTTTTTTGTTGGTTTGAAAATTCGATCGATTTTTCATATGAATGTTGGTTTTTTGATGGCAATAAACTAAAGTATATACAACACATGTTTCATTGTTTTTTTCGTTCGTTCTGTTATTTAAATAGTGCATAGTAATGCATAAATGCATTGTAAATTGCGATTGTTTTTAAAAATATTTTTTCAAATACTCAAACTCTTTGAAAAGACATACATTCAAAGTACTTGTTTGTTCCTATTGGTTAAACGACTCATCACAGAACAAGATAAAATATCTAGTGTATGATTCATCTGATAGTTATCTTCGTAGTAGAAGAGAAAAGAAAACGGCATAGACCTTCAATACATACATACATACATGTATATATATACTCATGAATAAATAAATAAATAAAATTTTTCTTTTTTTCCTCAGTTTTATTGAAGATAAACGCATTTTGCTATCTAGTATCATTTGTCCTTTCGCCGTTTCTTTATTGCGTATTTAAAACGGTTGAAAAATGGTATTCGAAAATTTAGTTGGCTATTTATTGGACAAATATTTAGGCGATTATATCGAGAATTTAGATACAAAGAAATTAAAAGTTGATCTATGGAGTGGTAAGTTTTCTCGTTGATCGATTATTTTTCTTCAGTTTTATTCATTAGGTAATGTTGTTCTGGAAAACCTTTATCTTAAACCGAATGCACTTGTATGAATTCACTGATTCTTTCATCTTCAAATGTTTTCGTTTTCTCGTATTCATAGGCGGATCTGAATCTTCCAGTAACTATATCTCTCGGATATCTTCGTACGTAAAATTTTAATGAATTAAAAAATCTAATTTGTGTGCGTGTTTTTGTTCGACAGAAAAATTAACATTACAAGTTCCATGGAAAAATCTGTATACTCATCCAACGAAAGCTACAGTCGATGGACTTTATTTATTAGTTGTACCAAAAACTGGTTTGTTTTGTTTCTTTTGTATTTTCATTCATCATTTTTCTTATCTTGAAATCATTGAATAGAAGTTGAATATGATGCCAAACGTGACGAAAAAGAACAACACGAATTGAAAATGCGTGAAGTCCGAAAAGTTGAAGAACTTCGAAAAGAACGAGAAGCTCTAGGTAAACTTCTATTTTTGGTAGATAAATCAAGATAAGTTCGTTGTTTTGCACTCGAAATAGAAAATAATCAAGATGCTAATAAAACCAATGATACATTCGCTGAACGAATGCAATTACAAGTGATTCGAAATCTCGAATTATCGATTCAAAATATTCACATTGTCTACGAAGATCGATCGACTAAGCCCGATCATCCATTTTCATTTGGTATTACATTAAATTACATCAAATTACATGTAAAACACATTGATTAACATGAAAATTCTTCAGAAAAATATGAATTCGTTCGTTTTCTTTATAGACAACAACGCCACAATGGGAACCAACTATTCTCAAAGAGGATACACCGTTAATTCATAAAGTTGAAATTCAGTTTTATTTTAAAACAAAAACTAAACTCTTGTTTTTTTTTCTCAATTAAATTTAGCTCGGAGAATTGAGTGGTCTTTCAGTTTATTGGAATACTGATGTGCATCCACGATCAGGTCAACCGAGAGATACACTTCTCGTAGGTTTATTTTTTATATTATTCATTTTCCATCTTTTGTTTGTTTAAATCGGTTTAGAAAACTTTACAAGACCAAATTGCTACAGATTCTTTGAAAGCTCCGACCGACATTTCCTACAGTTTGTTTGCTAAACAGAATCGAGCTTAGTGTTATTTTAAAATACTTTGATTTTTCAGTTCTTCGTCCATTGAATATCACAGCTCGAGTGATTTTACTTATGAAACCTCGACAAGAAAATTATACAAAACCAATGTTCGATATCAAAGTCGAGCTAGATGATATCAGTCTAAATCTCACTCGAGATCAAGTAATTCTCCTATGGATTTCATTTTCTCAATAGTGAATAATTTCTCGTCTAGTATTTGGATATTCTTGATCTACTCGAATTTCAAGATTTTCTCGCTTCACAATCGAAATATATCAAATATAAAGTTCGAGATACTGGATTAACATCTGTTCGAAAGAAGTACATAGACAGATTTCCTCGGATAACAAAAAAAATCGATTCGAATATATAAATTTAGTTGGAAATTTGCTGGTGATGCAGTTTTAAATGAATTTGTACGACCAAGACGTGATTGTTACAAATGGGTGAATATCAAAGCACATTTAGATCGATGTCGAGAATATCGTTCAATACATTTCCAAGAATTAACAGCAGGCAAATTAACACCTGAACAAAAACAACGTGCTGAAGTAAAGAATTCGGTTTTTCATTGAATTAAGAAATTCATTTCGATGAATCTATTTAAGGAGCTCGAGAAAAAGATCGACATATTCAATTTAACATATATTCGACGAAAAGCAGAAATCGAAGCTAAGAAAAAGAAAGCTCAAGAACCGAAAGGTTTATGGAACAGTGTGTCGAGTTGGTGGAGTGGAAGTAAACCACAAGATGAACCAGGTTTAATCTTGAAATCAATTGCTAACACAGTCTAATCTATCGATCGATGAATGTCAATTCTAGATTTGGACTTGGATAATGTTATGTCAGCTGATGAAAAGAAAAAATTATACGATGCAATTGGATACGAAGGGGAAGATACCTCGACCACATCGTATCCATCAAATGTACGTTCGATTTAACGAACAAGCTGTTTTTTTCATCATTATTCTTTGTGAATATATTTCAGTACATTGATATTGATCTCGCTATTCATTTGCAACTGCTCGATATTAATGTTTGGTCGAAACTTGACGAACACGATGCGATGTAAATTCGAAATATCAACAAAAAAAAACAAATGTTTCTATATATTGTTTTCATTGATTTAGCAATCGTATTGTTACACGTATAGCAATTCCGAATACAGGTCTCGTTTTTCGACGTCGACCCGCCAATGATGCTATTGCGTATGTTGAGTTGAATTCAATTTCGTTTATATTGTTATTGATTTAGTGTATTTGTTGATTTGGGTTCATTTCAAATTCTTGGTATTGCACGAACTAAGACGAATAATGAAATAAGAAATACCGAGCGTCCTGTTCTCGTTCAACCAGTTACTTCATCGAAATCGACAGCCCAAGATAAACTTTTGAAAATCGAATTCGAAACGAATCCATTGAATCTTCAAGCAGATTATCGTGTCAAAGTTCAAGCACAATCATTAGAAATCAAATATGATGCTGTAGGAAATCTTTTCAGCTTTTCAAATTGAATCAGCTCATTTCGATTACTTTAGCCAACAATCAATCAATTAGCTAAATGTTTCGAACAGGATACTCAACGAAATCTGCAAGGGTAATTCGTTCGAACTACTTGCTATTTGAGCTTCTATTTGTAAAACATCGATTTCAGTGTCAAACAAGTTGCTTATTCAACTTATACGGATGTTAAACAACGTTCTTATATCTTAATGAAACATAATGTCGAAAAAATTAAGCAATTAGATATCGATGTTGATCTTCAATCGTCGTATTTTATCTTAACACAAAATGGAGTTTATCGAGAGTATGAATTAGACGATCTGTTCGTTTTTTTTTTCTAAACAATTTGTCTGTTGTCTAGTGATGCTCAAGCACTTTGTTTGGATTTTGGTCATTTAACAATTCAGAGAAAATCCGACGCCAGTGGAGACAAAGAGAAAATGACTACGATACAAAAAGCAATGGTAAATATCATGAAGTTGTTCGATATGACATTTTGACATGTGTTATTTTTGAAGTCGATGGAACAAGCTCAAGAACTTTCGTATACGGAATTTAATCTTAAATTGCAGCACTTTCAATTAATCTACGCCAATAATAGTAATTAATTTGACTATTTCGATGAGTTAATAAAGGAAAATTGAAATATTTTCAGGTGCAAGTTGGCAATTGGCTCGTATTGAGAAGGACTCACGTTTGCATTTACTAAAACCCATGGAAATCGAACTCGATCTCGGCAAATGTTTTTACAGTGACGATGCCGTTCTACCCGCGTACGTTCTTTTTCTTGATCCATTAGAAATCAAAATGGATTTTTCTTTTCCAGTTGGAAAGTCGCTGGAACTATACCGAATATTGCATTACGTCTTTCTGATCAACGTTTATTTGAACTGCTCAATCTTGTCAAATCAATTCCTTTTCCTGAATCAAACGCACCTGCTGCTATTGAAGCACCACCAATCGAACCTGAAGTTTGTATTTGAATTCAAAAGTAAAAAGAGAAGATCTGATTTTTTATCTGTAGCCAACTCTCAGCGGTGCAGAACAAACTCTGCAAGCTGTCGAAGGCATGACACCGGTTTTGAAAACCAAGGAAAAAGTCGAAGCTGAAGAAAATCAAGATAAACCACCGGAAGAAGAGAGCGAACAAACAGGAAAACAGATAACTCAACTCGAAGCATCATTTCGTCTTGATCGAGTATAAATTCGAATTCTCTGTGAAGTTCATTTTACTGTTCTATTTCAGTTCGATTTACATATTGATGAAGCAACGGACGATCCAAAGGCTGACGCCGAATTTCTTCATCTAACATTTGAAACAATCGTTGCTAAAACCAAACTTCGAACGTATGACATGGAATTCGAAGCGTCATTGACTGATTTTATTGTTTATCACGAACAATTCGTTGGTAAAGACGGTCAAAAATTACGTTTACTATCAGCAGAAGTGATCGAAGCCGAAGGAGAAGAAAATCAAAAGCTTGTTGACCTCTCATTTCGTCATACATCAGCAGAAAATCCATTGTTTGCATTAGCACCGTACAATGGTGTTGAAAGTGAAGCGAAAATACAAGTTAATAAACTCGTGATTATGTTGCAGTTAGAAGCTCTTCTATCGATCTTTAAATTTCAAGATACAGTCATGAAAAAATTACCTCAGGAGCCAGTTGTTGAGCAACCGAAAAAAGATGAACAACCAGAGCCAACAAAAGAACAAAAAGAAGAAGAAAATAAAAAAATCGTCAAGAAAACTAGTAAATTCAACATTCGTATGACAATTTTCAAATTAAAAACAATATTCAATTTCAGATGCACCTTCGCTGAAAATCAATGCTGTTCTCGAAGAATTTCGAATTGTTCTCGCTTCACAACAAACACGAATATTCGACATACAAATTCAAGGTGTCAAGGCCGATGTTTCACAAGCACCAGATAAAATGGTCGTCGGTCTCATTCTCACTGACTTATGCATTATTGATCCATATCCACAAGCACGATATCCAAAGGTACGCTTTCATTTTAACAATTGAAATTGACAAAATTTTCTTTTTATTCAAAAGATTATTTCTCAACAAGGCAATGATAAAGAATTATTCCGTGTGAATCTATGCTTGTATAACTACGCTGCAGACTATATAAAACCGATCGATGTTTACGATTGCGATGTGAAAGTTGATTTTGCAAAAGCAAATATTGTTTTTCTATTCAAACATATCGATGCTCTGCTCGTAAGGCGACATTTTTCAATAGAAATTTTCATGAAATGATCGTTTTTGTTTTCAAGAGTTTTCTCAATATGTTAAATGTAACGAAAGCAGCACTTGATGTTGCATCGAGTCAAGCCGATGCTGCACTCGAACAAGCGAAAAAATTGCAAGAACAAGCATTTAAAGTTCATCTTGCTATCGAATTCAATGCACCGAATATCATTGTACCAGCGAATTCCTATTCGAACGAAGCACTTTTCATTGATTTGGGCAAATTGACAATGCAAACAGAATTTAATGATGATCCGAGGAAATCTCTTATCGAACGGCAAAAGATTTGCTTGCAAGAAATTGTAGCTAGTCGAGTTAAACTTGGCGAAGGTTATGAAATCGAAGGTCAAGCTGATTTACTTAAATGCGGAGATTTGAATACGGAAATTAATCGATTACTTTTTCCTGAACGAGCTAAAACATCAGCGGCTGTATCGATCAAAGTCTTTTGGGATTCAGTTCATGTAAATAATGACGATAACGAACAAGAAAAACGAAATTTGAATTTTATTTTTGAATAGTTTCAATTGACGAAAGATGATTATACATGTGTTATGAGAATTCTAACGGAAAATTTCGCGGAAAATATTCGAAATCAAATCGAAGATAGTGATCAAGTTGAACAATATCATTACCAACAAGAAAAACAAAAGAAAGAAGAAGATGAAATGAAAAATGCTGTTATTAAAAAACAACAAGAAGAAGGTTGAATATTACAGTTGTTGTTGTTATTCAATTATCAAATCTCTCTCTCTCTCAATTTTCATTTTCAGCATCGAAAAGTACAGAAATTCTACAAATATTAAAACTTCATGCAGAAATCAAAACCTTAGCATTGACACTTTATCTTGGCGAATCAGATTTCGTTCGTTTTATTTGACAAAAATCAAAAACGAATTTTTTGAACGTTTTTTTTTCGATAATTTAGTCTGTTCGTCATGCTCCTCGAAATGAAAACTTAAAATTAGCCAATGTTCAAATCGAATCACTCGACGCTGTTTTTCGTCAACAATCGGACGGTTATTACAAAGCTGTTGCACGTGTAAAAAACTTCTTACTTGATGATTTACGTGCATCGAACAAAGCTGACAGTGTCACACGAATGATGGATCGTCATTTTACTGTCAATCCCGATGCATATATGTTAGTTGCATCATTTGAATTTACACCAAAGAAAGTCGATGCTGTTGCATTGAGAGATTGTAAAATCGATTGAAATCTTTTTTTAAGCTATTTTTTACTGTTTTCTTTTTAAGTAACTGCTGAATTGAAGAGTCTTTATATTTGCATTAGTTTGGATTATTTAATGACATTACAAGACTTTTTTGTTTCGGGTCTACCGACGCCGAGTACACCAACGACTGAATTAGTTGAAAGTACGAAATCAAGACGAAAGTCAGAGGCTTCGAGAGCTGCTGTACCAGTAAAACGTATGTGATTTCATTTTAAATTCTCTTCGAAATCGAATTCATAATTATTCTAGCAGCAACTCCTCCAGCTGCACCTGAAGACGACGTTGAAACACGTGTCAAAGTTGCCATTCAAAATCCTGCAATCATTCTTCTCGAAGATCAACATAACGCCAATTCCAATTGTCTTGTGCTCGATGTAAATCTTTTTTCTTGTTTTGCTTTTGTTTTGTATATAAACGTTTTCTTTTAGTTGCACTTGGAATTACGTATGGCAATCATTCAAAACATCACTCAATTATCCGGTTTACTCGATAATCTAACAGTTTACAGTTCGAATTTGGCCGAATTACAAGGTTCAAAAGATGAAGATTCAAAAGTGAAATATCGTGTAAGTTAATTGAGTATCTCAGCTTCGAAAAGAATGTATTTGCGTGCTAGATTCTTCAACCGACAAAAGCCGATGTTTTCATGCAAATGGGCAGTGATTTTCAAAAGATTTCAATGAATATCTCCGATATTGTTCTTAGCATTGCACCAGCAGCTATTCGAACAATGATTGGCGTGACAAGTTCGTTGGGAACATTACAGGTTTCGAAACGAAAAGAAGACGATTTTCAGAGGAAATAAATTTCATTGATTTAGACAACAGCGGTACAAGAAACGGAAAAAATCAATTCGAAATCATTGTTCAATGCAAAACCATTTAAAGACGCAAATTTTTGGTTTATTAAAGGTTGATTATTTGTGTTCGAAATTCAAATGAAATGAGTACTTCTTGTTTTTTTGTTGAATATAGATTTCGAAACAACTGATGTTCTTGAAGCTGTTCGCGGCATACCATCGGATCAAAAAGCTGTTCGAGAAGAAGAACTTAAAGAAGAAGAAATAGTCAAACCAATGAACCAACAAGTAGAGAAAGACGGAGGGATTTATCTGAATAAAAAACGATTGCGATTATTTTAGTTGATTTTATCATTAGAAACAATCGAACTTAAACTCGAAGTTGGCTTAGGTTCAGTAACCAAATCTGTCGTTGCTATGTGTCTATCCAATTTCAATGCTAATGTTCAAAATTGGTCATCTGATGTAAATGAATATTTTAGTTATTTGTTTTTCGAATATTTCGATAATTTCAATTGCAGATGACTTTGACTTCAACTGTTAACATTGAAGCTGCTCTATACAATGAACGTATTCTCAGTTGGGAACCATTAATCGAGCCAACACAAGATGTTCATGGACGACCTGTTGTACCTTGGGGTTTATCTTGTTCAATTTTACCAGTAAGTGTGCATTTTATTGCATCCTAAAAAAATTAACCTTGTGAATTATCAAACTTAAACCAATAAAAAAAACTACTCAATTTTATTCTAGCCGTATGATGATAAACATCGTAGAATAAAATCTATCTATCACGTATGCTTAAAAACACCCCTTCACTAACCCTTAGAATACTAATCACATAAAAAAAAGCTTCTATTCATAATTGAAAATATGAACTGATCATCTCGTTTTTCTCAAGGCACTTCCGGTTCCAGAAAAAACAGCTATCAGCGAACAACAACGAAAAGACGGTGTACCAGCAGCGACGAAACAAGTTGTAACTATTCGAGCAGATCAATTATTAAATTTAACAATCACAAAAACCGGTCTCGATCTAGTTCAACGTTTATCTGCATTGTTTAACGATGTTTATAACAAACGTCTACCGCCGACTGACGATGATAATCTTCCAATGTTATCATTATTGAATGGAACAGGAAAAGAAGTCATCATTGATCGATTCGAAGGTCTTGAAGTATGTTGAATTGTTTGTTGAAATTGAATCATCGAACTGTTTTTTTCTTCTTCTCCTCAGTTAATCGATGATAAAACAGCAACAAATCTAACAGTTCAACCGAATGAATCAGTCCCGTTACATGTTCCAGTTAATGAACGTCACATATCTGGACGACTTTCAGTAATCGAAGACCAATTGAATAAAAAACGTCAAGAATTTTCTGTCAAAGTCAGTTTTATTGACTTCAATAAAAATAAAACGAATATTTTCTCTAGATTGGTGATCTCGTCAAAACAGTTAATATCAGTCGAACATGGAAACGTGTTTATACTCTCGGTGAAAGTTCGATTCCACAATGGCCTATTCAAATGTTATGTGATACTCTTATTGAAAACGATCGTCGACGTGTTATACTCAGTTCAATTGTTCGTGTTTTCAACAATTCATTAGTTTCACTTGTTGTTCTTCAAAGTGATTCATCGTCATCGAAACCAAAACAACAAATTGCTAAAATCGATGTCAATAAAGATGTTTATCTACCCATTGATTTACTCTATGCAAATCCCGAAGCAACATTATTCTTCGGCACTGATGCGTAAAGAAAACGAAGGGTCTCTTTTTCTGAATTGTTTTATTTTTTCTTGTAGAATCGAGGATGAAGATAATTTCTTTACATACAGTTGGAAAGATGATTTTGCAAAAGAAGAAAAATTAAAAATTAGTAATGATCGTCAAGCACATTTCGTCGTAAGAGGAATTCTTATTGATTGAATTCAATCTTATTCCGATTTCTTGTTCAGGTTTTCAAAGAAATTCACGAATCTTATTCAGAAAATACGGATAAACAAAATTGCCTTGCAATGAGTCTTCATATTCATCCTGCATTACATTTAACAAATCTATTGCCAATCGATATTCAATGTTCAGTTGATGTAATCAATCGAAATTTTGTTTGATTTTTGCTTATCGAAGATTATTTTTAGAATCAAGAAGCAGTCGATTTAAAATCAAGTGAATTAAAATTAATTACTTTTGGACATAAACAATCCATGTTAACATTCACTGTAATTTTTATCAGTTTTCTTTGAACGTCTCTTTGTTTTTATCGATTTCAATTGTTTAGATTCCATCTTATGATAATATTAAATGGATTTCCGATCCAGTTGATCTGAAAGAGGAAGGCAGAGGCGATCATAATGAATATACAGTTGTCTTTCATAAATTTGATGATGCTAATGATCCTCAAATATTGGTAAAACGAAAGAAACTTGATTGTTTATCTTATCTATTTTTATTCAGAGATTCGTTTTACGTGTTGATACATATCATGAATCGAATCGAATTCTATTGTATTCACCATATTGGGTGTTGAATCGAACAAATGTTCAAATGGAATTTCAAGTAAAGAAAAACAAATGACAATTTTAAATAAATGAAGATTGGAAATGAATTTCTAGATTGAAAATACTAAATCAATGATTAGTGTCACAGAAACACCGTTTTTACTTTGTCCAGAAAAATACGACGTTGATGCAACGAAAAAAGTTGATCTCATCAATTAAGAAAAACTGATTTCTTATTCGTTTCCTTCAGGGTCAAATTCGTGTGCTACCAACTGAACAAGCGAATGCTTCATCCGAATGGTCAGAAAAATTCTCGCTTGATGTCATACAAAGTACTGGTATGACAAGTTGTAAAGTAGCAAATGATCGAACATATATGGTAAATTAGGAAAACTAAGATTTTGCCTTTTTTTTCAAATGAATACTTCTAGATTTGTGTCGATATTGCAACGAGTTCATTTGGTCTAACAAAACTTGTCACACTTTTACCATCAATGATTATTTCAAATCAATCATCTGTATTGTTTTTTATTCAAGAATAATTCATTTATTTTTGTTGTTGAATAGATTGATATTGAAGTCGTCGAATTAGTCGGTGAGAAAGAACAAGGTTCATGGAAACAAATCACATCAACAGAAGTAAAAAAAAAGAAAGAAGCGTGATGAATAAATCGAATATTCTCGTTTTAGTTAATTCCATTCTGGCCTCGTTTTATCAAAGAAGGTCTGATGCGTGCTCGTTATGCACACAATCAAGTGACATCAGCAGTATTTCTAACTAAACAAAAACATCGAACTTTACTACGAATGGAAGATGAGGAACGACCGGCGATCTATGTCGAAGTGACAGCTACAGATTTCGATGGTGTACGAGTTATTTTCAGTGATTATAAGATCGGAGATGCACCAATTATGGTTGTTAATTGTCTTCAAACAGCAGAAATCACTTTCTGTCAAAGTGGTGTCATGTAATTTTGAACAAAGAATTCTAGATTTGAGTTGAAAGTTGACTTTTTTTTATTATGATTTCAGTGGAACAGAATTATTACCACCATTGAATTATGTTTATTATACATGGAATGATCCATTAAAAAATCGAGAAATGATAGTTTCATGTGGACCAAAATCAGCTAAAATCGATTTGAATGTAAAGTTTCGAGCATTTTTTCGCTTCTGAATCAAACTAAACTCTTTTTTCAGTCGAAATGCGGCATACTCAGCGAAGATAAAGATCGTAAAGTGCGATATGCCATCTTTGTCGATGGTGTTCAAACAGTTCTTCTCTTTTCCGATGATATCAATGTTATTGAATCAGCTTCAGGCGTATGATGTGTTTTTGATATTCAAAATTTCGATTTCGAGCATTTTTCTTGTCTAGGTCTCATCATTAACTGAAGCGACAGGTCAATCGATTCAACTCGGTATTCATGATATTGGTCTTTCAATTGTCAATGATTTAACTCGAGAGGAAATGTTCTATATAAGTTTAACAAAATCGAAAGTTGTTTGGACAGAAGCGAAAAAATCTCGTGTCAAACCGTTAATCGCAGATATCAATGCTGAACTAGAAGAAATCTATATGAAACATCAAGAAGAACGACAATTGAATCCTAATGATAAAGCTATTTTAGCAAAACACTATCGAGGCAAAACTCTTACGGATATTCAATTCGTCGACGACACGGTCGAATATGTGAGTGCCAAAGGTCGTCGAAAGATCGCTAAACGACAAGCACTTGAAGGTTTCTGGGTCGAATATTTTTCGTCAGCGAAATGTACGACCATTCATCTTCGAATCAATAGTCTTCAAATTGATAATGAACTCGATTCGACAATCTTTCCTGTGATGTTACATCCAGTCGCACCAAAAGCATCGCCCAATGAATATGCTGATAAAGCATTCTTAGAATTAAGTATCTACGAAACGAAAACGGCTAAATCGAATATTGTACAATTCAAATATTTCAAAATTCTAATCCAAGAATTTGCAATTAACATTGATCAAGGTTTAATTGTTGCATTGTTGGCATTTTTAGCACCACAAAGCGTTCGTTGAAATAATCGAGAAATATTCTTATGTTTTTTTTTTATTTTTTGCTTTTGAACACAGATTTCAGCTGCCCCAGTTGTTCATATGGAAACGGATTTAGAACAAATTAAGAAACCATTACCTGAAATCATCAAAGCACAAATCGACACACCCAAAGGTGAAACAGAAATGTTCTTCGATGAAATTCATTTATCACCACTTAAAGTAAACTTGTCTCTCGACATATTCTCAACATTCTCATTCGTTTTTCCTACAGATTCATGTCAGCTTTTCAATGCATGGTAACAAAGCAAGTCAAGAACTACTCGCTGAATATCCATTAGTCGGTTTTCTTTTGCAAACATTGAATGTAGCCGAAGTTCAAGATGTTATTCTACGGTAAGAGAATTGATTTGTCAGATAATTCAATTTTGTTGTGAATTCAGATTGGGTTATTATGAACGAAAGAATGACAAATATACAGTAACAAAAATAACGAATGAAATATCAGGACATTATCAAAATCAATTTATGAAACAATTGCATGTATTAGTTCTCGGACTTGACGTCTTAGGAAATCCATTTGGAGTTATACGAGGTCTTGCCGAAGGTGTCGAATCGTTTTTCTACGAACCATATAAAGTAAAATAAAATCGAATTGTAATCGAAAAAAAAAACTAATTTGAGAAATTGGTGATTTGAAGGGTGCAATCGAAGGACCAGGAGAATTTGTTGCAGGTCTTGCGACCGGTGCACGAACATTGTTCGGTTCGACTGTTGGCGGAGCAGCTGGAGCTGTTTCCAAGATAACTGGCGTGCTCGGCAAGAGTTTAGCAACATTGACATTCGATGATGATTACAAAGCATCACGTATTCGACGAAAAGAACCCGGTGGTAATGCAGCAACAGAAATTGCTAAAGGAGGAAAGAATGTGGTTATGGTATGATGAGAATTGACTTTGAGATTGATTTCGAATTTTGATGATTAGGGTTTTGTCGATGGTGTGACGGGTGTTGTGAAGAAACCAATTGCAGGAGCGAAATCAGGGGGTGCTAGTGGATTTGCCAAAGGTCTTGGCAAAGGTTTTCTTGGACTTGTCGCAAGACCAACAGGAGGAATTGTTGATTTTGCAAGTACTTCATTAGATTTAGTTAAACGGTAATTAAAAGAAAAGAAACGACTTTATAAAATCGACTTTTGAATTTCTTATAGAACTGCACAACAAGAAGAAATTGTTCGTCGTGTTCGTTATCCGCGTCACATTGGTGTTGATTGTCTCGTTCGACCTTATCTTGCTCATGAAGCTATGGGATTCTACATTCTTAAAGTAATTTACTAGTTTGTCGTTCGTTTATTAGAATTGATTTCACGAAAAATCTTTCAGCGAATCGAAGAAGGCAAATACGCGAAAAGTGATATGTATGTTGCTCATATAGTTTGTCTCGAAGATCCACCATCGTGGCTCATGGCTACATCACAGTATTGAATAATGTTTTGACTTTTTTTCATCAATATTTCATTTTCTTTGTTTTATTAGACGAATATTTTTCATTACACAAACATCTTTTCTCGATTTATATGAAGTCGATTGGAAGATAGGTTACGATGAAATTCTCGATGAGCCAATATTAAAAACAGAAACCAATCAAATTCAAATCATTACTAAAGTATGTTAACTTTCAATTCGTTTTTTCTCTTCTCTTCTTCTTCGATCATAAAAAAGTCAACTAAAACTAATTGACAATAAAAACCGATCCACTGACATATCTAGAATAAAGCCTCAACATCCTTCTTTAATCAAATGCTCAAGACAAAATCATCGTCTGTTGTCGAGGACATAGAATATGTGAGACGAGTGAAATATCTTTTATATATCTGCTAGTTGATGATTCTTCTTGCTCATTATTGTTTTCGATGAGAATTTTCTCGAAATTCGAATTGATTTTCTCTTTAGGAAACAAAGAAAACTGGTACAATGAAATCACACAAAACCTACGGCAAATTAATCAAATGCCGAAATCGTAATGATGCCAAAGTAAATTTCGTTTTTTTTTATTTCGAATTTCTTCGATTCGAACGTTCTCTTTTCTCTTCTAGTATATAATCGATAAAATTATTCAAGCGAAACGATTAGCCGGATTTTAAAAGACGTTTTACCTGTGTGTTTTTTTTGCTTATTAACTTCCTTTTGGTGATTTTTTTTTATATTAAATATTTAAAATTGTATTGCTGCACGATAAAATAAATCCCAAGATTGTTTTTCTTTTCGAAAGTCTTTCATCTTACATCATATATAAACAAATTTTTATCATATCACGTTTCAAAAAAGTGAGGTCGTAAAATAACCTTCTTTCCTTATCATCGTTCAATGCACAATAACTCATTGGCCATGTAATGAAATAAAAGAAAAAGAATCAAAAGCTCAACTGATTTCCATCGTTTATTTATATCGAATCTCAATTAAGATTATCTATTTATCACGAAAATTCATCGCGCAGAATAGTTTTTTTTCTTCTTCAAATCAATCAATCGAAATAATTTCACAAGAAGAAAAGAAAACTGAAAAAATGTCTTTGAACTTGTATGACCTCGTTTTTGAAATGTACATAATGAGAATGTAAACATACAAGTTCGAATATAATTCATTTCGGGTTTCATTGATAAATGCTTGATTGGTACTATTACAATTTACCTTTCGCTTTGATTTGAATTTCGAACAATTGACTAGTTAATAGAGTGATCACGACAAAAAGAACCTTGCGGAGTCGTTTTTCTTTCTTCTTGTTGAATAGTTGCTCTGTTAATTGAAAACACATATTCATTTTGTTATCTTTTTGAAGGATCAATCACAGAATATGATGGACATATTCGAGGTTAAAAGACTTTAACAAGTCTATAGACATCGAGCAAACAAATGACAGACATTGAGATAGTAATTTAAGAACGAGATATGTGAGTTTGATTTCAAGAGAGTGTCATAACAGATTCGAAATCAATTGAACAAGAAAGGTTTTTTGCTTGTTCTCTCCTACGTTTATACACACACACACATTAGATGAAACAGTGAAAAGAGAACGAGGGAGAAAGGGAAAGAGAGGAGGAGAGAGAGAGAGATGCGCGTAATACATACGAAAAAAAGGAGAAAGAGAAAGACTATATATGTAATTTTCTTGTTCGATTCTTTCTTCTTTTTTTTCTTCTCTTTGTACGATATTTTCATAAATAGGAAGAAATACAGGGCTAATCCGTTATTTTCACATTCTATACGTATATGACATGGGACAAACATTGATTGAGAATACATTCATTTTTTAATTGCCGTTTTAGTCCAAAGGTCTACAGGGACGCCTCAAGATAATCAGTCGTTTTTATTTTATCATTGGTTTCTTAATTCGTTCAACGAATGGATGGCAACAAGACTTGTTCTTCTGTTTGTTCTATTTGTCAAATTATTAATTACGGTAAGAGAAGCTTCTTATATTTCAAACTAGAAATGAAAAGGCGCATTAACCTATAGGATTTATGATCGTTTAATGTAAAATCGTACTAATTTCTCTCAAATTGAGGCCACATATGGAGTGATGATGATGACGATGATGACATAATTTGATTATAGTAGCTAGAATTGAGTCGTAAATCTCAGCATGAATCATCTTTTTACGTTCGATGTTTTTCACGCAGAAAATTTCAATTCGCAGTTTCGTATAACGAACAAAAGAAAACAACATAACCATTAAGAGAAGGAGGCGGTTCATGATGTGCGTCAGAAGGTGATGTTTATATTCTCATCGATTACATTGTATAAATGAAGAACATCAGGCTCTGTCAAGGTTTGATTGTAATAGTAGACTGCTGTTCATATTCGATAACGGTTACTGTTATTAACATGTTCAGTTGAATGATAAATTATTCACTTATGTTCTTCAACATTCACATGAAGAATATTTTGTTATTTTTTGCGCAGATGCGTTTTTTTCTCTTTTCTTATTTACTTTCTTTTTTTCTATCGAGGCAAATCATATAGGTATTATTATCTACATTTACTGGATTACTGTTTTCGACTCTGTTCTCCGTTTGCGTATGCGCGCTTATACAGATACAAAACATAATTGAGACAGAAAATAAAGAAAAGAAAAATACAATCGAAGTGTGAGAGTTGATGAGTGTGAATAGTATGTGAAGTATGTATGAAAATATTTCAGTGTAATATTATTATAAAAATCAGCTGAATACTCAATAAAACGAGCTCGTTGAAAAAAGAACAATGTTTTCGTACGATTAATGATATCATTAGTACAATGAATGTTGATCATTAATTGTCGAGAGTATAGAAAAAAAGAATGTCTTACATAAACAAACTCGAATTCCGGTCGGGAGTCAATTGTTCCTTTTTTATTCGATTTATAAGACATCATCGTTTGTATTACGTCATAAAGACTGATGATCGAATATTACATTTTAGGAAATCTGTTCGTCACCAATTTCTCTTCCGAATTCTAAGCAAGATTATTTATCTACTTATATAAAATATGAACGTGCAGAAGATCATCATTATCGTTCTTCATTAGTCAGTTTTTTGCATAATCAACCGGATGGTTCGCAATTAGCAAGCACACGATACTATCGAATCGTATTTCATTGTAATATTCTACCTGGAGCACTTTATCTTCGATTTGCTAAACTCAAACCATTTCGAACAGTTGTACAAAATCGTCAAGATCCATCGAGTAAAGAAAAATTAAGATTCTCTTATGGAATATCTAAAACTCAACATCGTTTTTTTCCTTTCTTTCTTTCTTCAAGCTATATTTGCTTTTCGATCTGTGGGTGCATACAGTCGTGTTCAAATACGAAGTCATATGTCGAATCGTTGGCTATGCATGAATGACAAAGGAAAGATTGTTCAAAAAGTAAATATGAATATATGTCTTTATTCAATCAATCAATTTGTCTTTTGAATTCTAGTCGAATATTGAAATAAACAATTTAGCTTGTACATTTCGACAACATTCTGATGGACTTTACATGCAACTTATATCTGAACTTGAACCCACACGTCAAATAACATTCAATACTCTCTATCTTCTCACAATGAATCCCATACTTCGTCGTCGTTATGCTCAATATATGACAGATATTAATGCATTCTTTCGACCTGAACAATGCAATCGATTTATGTTGGATAGTCAAATCGACAGTTCTCTATTGAATCGAACAATCGATCCATTTTATCGTCGGACACAAGATTAGACTCGATGGTGACGGATGTTTTCTTCTTTTTCTTTTTTATGGCTCAGTCAAATGTATCATTTCTTTTGTCTCTACGTTCTGCTACGTTTATTTATTTCAAATTGTTTTCTATGTATATGCGTGCAGTTGGTGCTTTGTTTTGTATATTTTATTTCGTTTCAATTTACTTTATGGATGTTCATTTGGATTTACTAATTGAATAATAACATAGTTCATACGATTTTCTTTTCTTTTTCTATGAAAAATAAAGATGATCGATCGAAATTATTGTCTGCAACACTTTAATCAAATCTAATACTAGTTCAGTTTTTCTGTTGTATGATTAAGCATTGGATGTTTAATCTAGTATACTATATGTTCCTAATCTAACAATTATTTTTTCCCTTTCTCCTCTCTCAATACTGTCTACATAAATATCCTTCATTAACAAAAAAATGTTGTTCGCGTAAGATCACTGCATAACCAGCGTGTAGCGCCATCTTTTATAAAACAAATGGAATTTACTTTGAAAAGGCGATGATAAGACAGTTATGAATTCGTTCTACCAACTGACTGTCAAATATGTCAAAGTCGTTTTTTTCATTGTTTTTGTTTCAAATAATTTTCCAATTTTTGCGAACTGTCGTATATTTTAGATGTCTACAATTACAACTGCATCGTACGGTTCTAAAAGAGAAGTTTGGATTCGACGGGAAAGATATGACATAGAGTGCATCTTAATCGAATCCGGACTCAAGAGAATCGAAGACGTGAAGAAAGTAGTATTCGGCGATTCTCGTCGATTTTACGTAGCCTTTCATCGTGGACAATTCTTGGAATCTTATCAGGACATTCCGGATGACGCTGGTGGCCGTGAGCCGATACATTTCAAGAAAATCGAATCCGGCTCGAGTACGTTTCTTGTATTGATCACTTTCTTCTTTTTAATGTGTCGTTATTTTCAGCATCCCAGTCGAATGAAACCGTTCCGAATGTTATGACGCCTCTTCAATTCGAAGAATCAGTCGAGCAGCAACACCCAAGTGCAAGTATGCTCGACAATTATCAAGTGGCTCAAAAGTGCTGCAATTCGATGAACAAGGCACAGTCGAATTGTATGTAAAAATTTCCAAATTCTTTTTTTTGAATAATCTCTCTCGTAGTTGACTGTTAAAGACATTCGCATACAAACTTTCCAATAAAGAGATCTCTTAAAACTCGAGAAAAAATTTTTAATTAATTGAAAACCAAAAACGCAGCCGTCGGCGATTGAGCGAGACATTCTCTGAGTTTAGTTCTGCATTTTGTTATAAAATACGAAGTTTACAAAGAGAAGTTTTATAGACTTTTCTAAAATGCTAGGCTTATCGATAGAGAGAACTCATTCTAGGAATTTGCTTTCTTTTTTAAACACATTAGATAAGATACTAGTCGTATAAAAATGAAAAGACTCGGAATAGTAGTATGTCTAATCTATCCTTGAGAAATAAATGTAGAAATATCTGAACGCATAAATTTGACCTACGAAATATTTATCATGAACATACATAGATTCTCCTGTTGGTGCTGGCATTACTAGCAGCCGAGATTGCCTACTTTCAGACAGTACCCATTCTTCTGGTAGTTGGGAATTTCGTGGAGTATGGGAAGTAGCGAGCAGTCTATGGCGCCGGATGACTGGCGGCAACACCACCTTGTACAAATCAAAATGTGAATAATGGTATAGTATACATGTGGTTCTGCTTGTTGTAATTGTGTGCTTGTAATCCTAGTAAAAGCTTTCTAATGATTAATCTTGACACCTCTCTGCTTATGTTTCTTTCTTCTTGTCTGTCTGAGTTTATATTTTTCCTGAACTGCATGTCAATATATCAAATGATCACTTATTGATTCCATACCAAACATTTGTTTTCTCAATTATGGAATGAATTCTATGATCCGTTAATTTGTTCATTGAACTTTTGTTCTAGGGTGTGTTGCAATGATACTCTTCATCATCGGATTGTAAGTAAAAAAACTCTTGTAAATTTATAATTGTTCTCTCAGCACGTCGAAACTTCTAAACAAAATCATCTATAACTAATTTCAATTCTATAAAACAATATATCTTGATGAAATCATAGAAATCCATTATGAAATCAATCAATTCAAAGAAAAATTTTCCCAAATAAATGGAAATCAATCAAAAGACATCAAAATTAGCAAACAAATGTTGTTAACCATAGAAAATCACGATCAATCTATTCAATTAAAGGCGATTTTGCCTAGATATATCGGAATTAACCGAGCTTAAGCGCAATGACTGTATAGTATTGTTAAATCAGTGAAATAAACGTGTTCGTGGAAGGAAATCGGTGAATAATTGAATGAGTTAGATTAGTTTATGAAGTTCGTTAATATAAGAAGAGAGGATCGAATGTTTTAAAAGAAATTTTTAGTGATTGGTGAATTATATGGTACAAGAAATGTTTGAATAGAATGTATGATAGATGGAGAATGCGAAAAGAATAAAAAAAGAGATTTTTAATTGTTTTTTTCGTTGGATAATGTTTGAAAAATGGGTTCTGATATTTCGATTTAGGTGGGCCAACTTTGGTTTCAACATGTGGGTGGCGCATTTGAATCCGTGTGTTTGTAAGGCATCGGACACACCATTTAAATCAGGTAATAATTAGGAGTGGTGAATGGTAATTAAGGTGATTTTTTATTGAAACATTTTTTAGGTTGATTTCGTCGGTGTATGCATGTGTCTGGGTTTTTATTTTTTAAAGAAAGCTAACTTCCTATGATTTTCATTTGAACATGAAAGAATTGAAAAAATTTTTTTCTACTTGCTGACAAGATAATAAGACTAAAGTAAGCAACGAAGTTGAAGAAAGACAAGGAATACGTTCTTGAAGTATATGTATTTTAATAATGTTGGAGAAAGTTCGTTGTAATCACAGAAATGTTCAATCAGTATTAGAATCACATTATCAATACGAGTAGACATATTGCATTCTTTCTCTGCAATCTACAAGTTGAGTATCTATATTTACTTGTCTAGCTTTTGTGTATATCGTTTGAAACGTAATATTACAAGAAGACAATAGAGTTGCTATAGGAAGATCATTGAATACTAACAAAATAATCATTTAAAGGATCACGCAATTTGAAATATCTATTTCAAAAGTCTTTAGTTTAAAGGCATTAGGAAAAACTGTTTTCAAGTAAGATGTTGTAATCTCAAAGAATGTCACAAAATATGCACTTGTCTTTACGAATCATAAGTAGTGAACGTTGTTAGCTGACTAAGAGTAATGATGGAGAATATTGATGATTCTCCGTAACTCCATATTGTGCATTTAGGTAGATAGGTGTTCTTGGTGATAATTTAAAAGAGATATTGAAGAAAAGATTTTTAGTTTATTCATTGATGTTAACTTAAAGACATTATATAATAGATATGGCAATAGTGGTATTCTTTTCTATCTATTTCTCTTGTGTTGAAAACGGAAGTTGTCTTTCTTTTTTTTTTATCATTAGCGCAAATATTGTTAGTGAGATTAAATGATCACGATCTTTTTTCATAAACACATAGTTCAGTATATAGTTGTTCTGTAATTATATTCGCTAACAACCATTTCCTGTATGATTGAATATACATAACATAATATGAAAAATTCAATATTCTAATTAATTATTGGTTTATGACGTGTTTATGCAAAGATGACTAGCGATATTCGCAGTTGACCAAGCATATTGAACTCAAAATGAGCTAAAGTTTCACAACCACTTCCTTTTCGCCTATATTTCGTGTTTTTGTTTTCTACACCATTGTCAAGAAGAAATGTGAATGAAAATCTTACAGAAGAACAAAACTGATTGATATTGTTTTATAACTAGACTGATATTTCATGATTCCTTTTCAGCTTCTTAAAGATATTCTAAATAAACTTCCTCTAATTGATCCTTAACGTTTTTTATGCTAGTTTCGTAGAAGCTTTCTTCTCTTCCGCTCGAACAGCGCTGGATTTGTTCAATTTATATCAAAGCATTTTTTCTCGCGTTAAACTATTGAGAATCAAGAGGTCAATTTCTCCAAAGCGAATCTAAATAAATTGACTCATTGAGTTAACTAATAACAGCATCTAAAATTTTCGAAAATAGAAGAACTATTTGAATACCATCGGTAAAAATTGCATTAGTTACAATACGACCATTTTCTTTTCCAATTCAGCCACATTGTGGTTCAAAAATAACTTTCGAAGGATTTTTAGTTTATAAAAACTTTTCAAATTACATTTAGAACAAGTGCAATTACTTTTTATCCGTATGGTATGAAATTTGATGGATTTTTAAATAATCCAGAATAATTTTTGGTATATCACTGATTTTATAATCAATACAAATGACTTTGATATCATCGGAATTGGTCGCTGTTATTTTAACAAAAATTGCTGAATGTTCTTCACTCTCTACGTGCAAAGCAAAGCATGATGATTACGCGGTCAAGATGGAATTAAGAAAAAGTGAGAATTTTAATTAGTCAACTTTTTATTTTTCTTCTTTTTTTAGGTTCCGTTTTCTCCAAACATATCATTTTTTACCTGTAAAGTCCCGAGTATTTCAATCTTAATCTGTCTATAAAAAGTTTAAAAATTCTTTTCAGAATGAAATCTATTAAAAACAATCAGGTATTCATTCGAATTGTTTTTGCATTCAATTTTCAAACAAATGATCTGTGACATCTGTTTAATAATGTTATAGAATTAAATCTAACTATGAACATGTCGAATATTTGTCTTCGAAATAATATGCATTAGGTGTTAATGCCAATAAAGAATTCTGCAATAATACATATGTTGCTTTTTTCAACACCTCGATCGAATGACACAAACAGGACACCGTTGAATTGTATGTAAAAATTGCTAGCTATTTTATTAAAAATCCCTGTTTAAGATAAAATGATTTCCAGTGCTCTTCTATCATCAGGAATTAAAAACAGAGTTTTTTTGTAGAATTGTTCAATATACACCGCAATCATTTTGTTATGTTTAACTGAAATGACTAAAACGACGTTTCGTTATATTAATGAGAGATGAACAAACAAACTCATGCATCAGTATCTAGTAGAAAAAGGAGAAAAAATTTGCATAAAACATTAGATGGAGTAAATGTAATGACATCCCAAAAATATTTCATTATGTATATGTAGATGTTCAAATGGTGTTGGTATCGATAGCAGCCGAGATTGCTTACTGTCAACCAATACGAATTCGTCTGACAACCGGACATTTCATCGAATATGGGAAACAGCAAGCAGCCTATGGCGTCGCATGACTGGTGCAAATGGAAATCCTTTCTCGTATAAATCAAAATGTGAATAATGGTATATAGTGTACATTTCTGTTATTTTTTTGCAATGTAATTATTGTTGAAAAATTGAAAATAAACTGATCATTATGGTGTAATTTTAGTTCATGTCGTTACATTAAAAAAAAAAGCAAAGCACACAGCAATTTAATTATAGAGCAAAATAAGGTGGATACGCTTCTTGTTGTGGGACGAAATGGAATTGAAACTTTTGTGGAGCTGCTAAAGCTTGTGATAAATAGTTTGTGAAATCAAACTGTGGTTGTAGTTGATAGTTTGCTGCTGGAATTGCGACATTTGCAGCCTTAGGATGATTTAAACTACTATTTGATGGTTGTTGTGGTTGTTGCGGCTGTTGTTGTT
>ERZ781399.1076-NODE-1076-length-25333-cov-3.782222_pt1 | contig 25333 bp, 24 predicted proteins | sample MGYA00511014_ERZ781399 | MGnify/ENA primary metagenome ERZ781399 (study PRJEB29847, sample SAMN06458254) | wastewater metagenome | isolation source: Wastewater bioreactor | place: South Africa: Cape Town | study: EMG produced TPA metagenomics assembly of the...
TAATGATGCTTGTCGTTGCTTGCATATAGTCGATGTTTCGAATAAAAAAGAAGTTCTACGAACTGGCCATTTCGACACTTGGCAAGAAGGTAAAAACATACATTGATTGATAGGACAAAATCGATATATTTTTCATTTGGATTTGAATGATTTTAGACAGTACAAATCTCGAAATATTCTTAGAAAATCTTGAAGACGATGTCATCATCATCGCTGTAACATTCGATGAAGCTTCGCAAAAGTAAATAGAAACTAATTATTCATAATTTTTTTTTAGCCTTCTTCTCCTGAGTTGCTTGCGAATAATCATTGATATACGATCTCTATTTATTTAGTTGATGAAATTTGAAAATGAGAAAATAGATTCAGATCATGGATGATTATAAATTGCGGGTTAAGTTTCATTTTTATCGAGCTAGCTGATCATATAGTTCAAGTGCTTCTTCTTCTTCCTTGTTTGTTTTGAAAATACTGGGCGCAATATATTGATATATGCCGAACAAAATACAAATTTAATCGATTTCTCGCATATTTAGACTAAGCCAACACAGTAAAAATCTCTTCTTCAATCTTGGAAGTGCAACTATACAAAATCTAAAATATCGTGATGTTTGGATGCTTGTCGGGCAAAAAGGAATAACAGGTTTTAGTCCGTTCGAAGAGGTTTGTTATCTATCAAAATACTTTCTTCAATTCATCATTCGATACTCGTTTTTAGATATCTTACGCTGGATCAGCAAATACATATGCTGTTCCGATTGATAAGAAAATGTGTGTTCCAAATTCGTGTATGTTGAATAGTGATGAATTATTTCCCTTTCAAAAACAAAACTAATCATTTTGTTTTAATAGTAAAAGGTATTCAGATTCGACCGGATCCAATACCCTATCGAAATGATAAACGACGAGAATTTTGCTCGCGTCATGAAGGCTATGGAGATTTTTGTAACGGTAGGAATAGTTCAAAACGAAAATTATTTGAAATTTTGCTGTAAATTCGTTAGACTTGAATGTGGATAAGAGTCTAGTCGTTGTTCCGCTAGTCAATAAAACTCTTGAAGATAATCCAATTTATTCGACGCCAATTTTAGTCATAGCTGGTTTGATATTTTGTTCTCTCTTTCGTTAAATTTTAATATCGATTTGATAAAAAAAAAGGTATGTCACATCATTCTCTGCGAATGTCATTGGAAACATTATTAATGCAACCGGGAATAAATCCGATCAATGTCATTGTATGTTGTTGAATAACTCGAATTTCTGAGTATTAAAATTCGCTGTTTTATTTTTGTTTAGGTTGCAGTCGATGAGAAATTCAGTGAATCATCAGCTTTAATCGAATTATTTGGCTTCCGTATTGAAAAAATATCGAACAGTTCAACTTATCTAGGTACAAAAAACGAGTCTAAATTTGAAAAATAAACCAAAACTCTGCCATTTGTAGAACATTATGAAAAAGCTTTAAAAAGCATCTGGAAACTTCATCCAACCAAAGTAAATAACATGTTTAAAAAAACGAAGTTTTTATCATCAATTGTTGTTTAAGGACAAAATTATTGTCATCGAAGAAGATTTAATCTTATCACCTGATTTTCTCTATACACTTGCCTTACTAAGTGAGATCTTTCGAAAAGATGAAACCATTCATGGAATACAAATGTGGAATCCGAATTGTAACGAAATCGATTGTTGAATATTTTCAAGTTTCTAGTGAAATTTTCCTTTAGCATATGATATCGTGAATGGTTCAATTGAATTAATCTATCGGGTCAATCAATTTTTCGGTCTAGGCTACTTAATACGGCGGTCGTTCTATGAAAAATATATCGAAAAATCATTTGCAAAATGTTGCTCAAAACGGTAGATTTTTTTTGAAAATACGAAAGAAAAAAACACGTCAATCTCGTTTGTATAGTGTTTGGGATCAATGGACATTCGATGAAACATCAACATTTCTAATGCCTGATGTTTCAAGAGTATTTCGAAAACCGTTCGATGTCAATCTAGTTCAAGACAAACATTTACACGAGCTTTTCAGTCGAAAAAGAAAAACGAGCTTGTAAGTCTGAATAATAAACAAAATTGTTGAATCTATTCAAATTTCAGAAATCCTTTCCCATCTTTAACTAATTTGGACGTATTACGCAAAGATAAATATGAGTCACATCTAATTCAATCGCTCAAAACATCAACAATGATCAAGTCATTAGAAAAATGTCGAACATTAAGTACAAATCTATTCGACATACTTGACAGTCAAAATTCGTACGAATTCATATTTCAAAATTTCTCATTTCAATATTTTTGCTATGTTTTTAAATAGATCAAATATATATTCATATGTCTATAATCAAAAGTCTACCAATGATACTCAAGCACTTCTAGCGATCTTACCTTGTTTTGGTTTATACAGGTACGATGTACTTGGCCTTTATTCTGGTTTATTAAGATTTTATTCGGGAAAATATACATTCTATTTCATTGGATCCAAATGTCCGTTCTATTCGGAAAGTTAAAGTCTCTTTCGAATGAATCTCTTTTCTACGTATTATAAGCCAATGCTATTTCGATGTCAATGTATTTTCTTCCCTCTCTAGTCGATTTTAGTTATGATTTTTGCTTTAAAAACAAAACAAATCAAAGAACATCTTTTCTCTGGCAATGGAAAATAATTCTAATCGACTATTACATTCCAATGTACATCAATAAATGTAATTGAATGATTAAATGAGATTGATTTTTTGTTTCTGTTCCCTCTTACGTCTGTGTATGCTTTATTCTACAATATTTTTTTTTATTTTCAATGTGTGAAAGTAATAAATATTTGATTGAAAAATTTGTCTTCGTTGTTTCTTTTTTTTGTCCTTTCCTTATTCTTTATTTCGCTGGTTGAATTCATGATGAAAGATGTGTGTCATTGCATCATTTTTACTAATGTCGATGAAAGCACCGTCTCTACGTGCACAACTAAATCGATTGACAGTTGTTCAATTGAAAGATATCCTCCGATCGAATCATCAAAATCCATTCGGTAGAAAAGCTGAATTACTAACAAGAATTGTTTATTTAGTTAAACACGGTGGATATCCAAGTTGTCCGAAATGTTCGTACGGTCGTTTAAAAGTACGTTTATATCGACGAAAAGGAGAATCGAAATATTAGTGTCCAGGATATCCGGTAGATTTTCGAGTTGCTTCATATCACCGTTGTGATTATGTAACAGATCAATGCGAAAAAGAAACTTTCGAAATCCCATCGAAATATAATATAAAACAAAATAAATAAATTTGACTTTGTTTTTGTGCTTTTTTTCTTCAGATTAAATAAAAGTTTTTTGTCTTGAATTAATCAATTATGAATCTTCTTCGATTGTGTCATCGGTAGATTTAATTTAGTCTTTTTTTCTCACTCATTTCGACGTGTTTTTCTTTCTGCAATACAGAATCATAAATCCAACGCGATTGTCGTTCAATCGTCGATTTCAACAAGCGTCTGCAGCTTATAAAACACCTGCAAATTCATTTACTGTTGGAGATGAATTGCATGGTTATATTGTCAAAGAAGTACGAGATAAAATCTATTCAAAAGATCTCTTCTTTCGAAATGATTCTTTTGTAGGTAACACCAGTACCTGAATTTCAGTTAACAGCAATTAAACTTCAACATAAACTAACTGGTTGTCAACATTTACATATCGATCGTGAACATAAAAACAATGTCTGGAGGTTAGGAAAATAAATGAAATTGTTGAAAATTAAAGAAACGAAATTTTTTAAAGTGTTGCTTTTCAAACAACACCAAAAGATGATACAGGTGTTGCGCATATTCTCGAACATACAGCACTTTGTGGTTCCGCAAAGTTTCCATGTCGTGATCCATTTTTTAAAATGATCAATCGTAGTATGGCTACATTTATGAATGCATTTACTGGTAATCTTCATTTCGAATGAGTGAAATTGTTTGTAAACGAAATAATTCAATTGGATTTCAGCTAGTGATTGGACGATGTATGCATTTTCTACACAAAACCAAAAAGATTATTTCAATCTGATGTCTGTCTATTTGGATGCTGTTCTACATCCGAAACTTGATGAATTTGATTTCATGTAAAATAAATGAAGATAGAAGATTGTGTTTTGTTTTTCTAAGTTGTTTATAATTTAAGGCAGGAAGGTTGGCGTCTCGAACATGAAAAAACCGATGATCCTAATTCGCCCGTTGTTATCAAAGGTGTTGTTTTCAATGAAATGAAAGGAGTTTTTGTAAGTAATGAAAATCGATCATTTTTTATTTTGAATTCTTGAACATCTCCTATCCATATTCGTTTAGAGTGACAGTCATTCAGTTTATGTTCGTCAAATACAAAATAATCTAATGCCAACAACAACCTATCAATATGAATCCGGCGGTGATCCAGAAGCAATTCCAAATTTAACTTGGCAAGCATTGAAAAACTTTCATGCAACACATTATCATCCATCAAATGGACGGTAATTCGACGTCGATATTTTCTCATTTTCGATTTTGTTTCATTTTGAAATCTGAATCTAGATTTTTTACTTATGGCTCATTTCCATTATCTGATACATTAGAATATCTAAATACTCATTTAACTGCATACAAAAAAGATAAAACACTATCAACACCATTAACACCTGAATCTCGATGGAGCAATTCTCGATCAGTTGAAATCTCCTGTTCACCTCAATCATTCGTCGTTGATCCAACAAAAACAACAACTGTTAGTGTAAGCTATTTGCTTGGAAGGTAGAAAAAATAAAGTCAATTTTTCAATTGCCTACAACAAATATTATCAATTGATTCTAGTCTACGTGATACATGGGAAACATTTCTATTAAATATCGTTTGTTCGTTATTAGTTGACTCAGAAAAATCACCATTCTACAAAAAATTAATCATACCTAACATTGGATCGAATTTTTCGCCTGATACTGGCTTTGGACGAAGTACATTGAATACAACATTTCATGTTGGATTACAAGACATATCCAAAGATGATGTTAATCGCGTTGTTCAACTAATCGATGAAACATTTCAGGAAGTTGCAAAGTAATACGAATTACTTTTCAAAACGAGAACAAAAGTCAATGTAAGACAACTATTTTCAGAAATGGATTCGAACAAAGTCAAATCGATGCTCTACTCCATCAATATGAAATTGGCATTAAACATCAAGATGAAAACTTTGGTTTGAAAGTCATTTTGGTTTGTTTCTAGAACGAATTTATTTTTTCGATAAAAAAAAAACAAATGGAAATTTTCGATTTTCATTAGGGTTTAATTTATTCATGGATTCATGGTACAGATCCAATTGATAGTTTACAACTAACGAAATATATCGAACGATTTAACAAAGAAATCAAAGCAAATCCTCGATTACTTCAAGATGTTGTTGAAAAATATTTTCTCGTAATTCAATTTTGTAAACAGAAAATATCAATTTGCAATTTCTTTGTTTGTTTTTAGAATAATAAACATAAATTAATTGGAACAATGAATATCGATGAGGAATATGCCGAGAAAAAGAAACAAAAAGAATCTCAACTTTGTCAACAATTACTTTCTCAAATCGAAAATAAACAAACTATCTACGAAAAAGGTTTAGAATTACAAAAACGACAATCAGCTCCGCAAAATATCGATATTCTACCAACTCTATCCATCAATGACATTGATAAGAAGGTTGTATCTGTGCCTATTGTTCAAGGACAAATTGGTATGATGATGAACTGTTTTATGAAGCACAAAAAAACTCGATAATTTTGTTTCTTGAAGATCAAACTTACGTTCAACTTTGCGAACAACCTACAAATGGCATAACTTATTTTCGTGCTCTTTTGAACACATTCGATCTGCCAAATGAATATAAACCTTATCTTCCATTGTTTGTTAATGTTCTTACAAAGTAAGTTCGATTTTTTTAAAATTTAGATAACGAGTGAACAAAGAAAAAAAAGAAAAGAAAAAAGAAATCAAAGATTGTTGTTTTGTTTTTCGGAAAAATCAGAATGATGGCGGTAAGAGAATCGGTGGACCTGATACGCCGTTGTAGTTTATTCCGTGATTTAAACAAGCAACATAGGCAGGTGTCGGTTGAGTTTGTTTGAAACGTGTCTGTTGATAGTGATCGTCGGTTGGAATTTGAAGAACAGGCGGTTCATATCGAGGACGTGGACGATTTGAATAGTATTGTGGTTGTTGAGCATAAGTATCTTGTCTGTAGGTCATTGGATGAGGATTATTCATTAAATATGGATTAAAATAAACCGGTTGAGGATCTTGTTCAGGTTCGAATATATGATTATCGAAATGAAATGGTGCCTGCTGTTGTTGTTGTTGCTCTTGATGTTGTGCTTTATCGATTTGCTGAGGCGGTGATGATGAAAGTAATGACGAAATATCAAGCGGTTGGTTATGTTGTTGTCGTTGTTGCTGTTGTTGTTGATACTGTTGATGATAGTTATTGAAAAATTCTTTGAATTGTGCCGATGACGACCAATAATCATTATTTGATGAATGATCATTGATTGCTATCGGTTTTGCTGGTGTAATATCATGATGTTCGAATAAACGATCGAGAGACATTTGTGGCCATGGACCATTTGCTGACAAATCTTCTTTTGAAGTATTTTGACTTAAAAGATCGGGTGAAAGTCGAAATTGTGAGTCGAACATAATGATTGTGATTTATTTGTGAAATGAAAAAAAAAACAACAACAACAAAGAACGCGAGGAAAAATTATGATTGTGCATGTACGTGCGTATGCGTATGTGTAGAGGATGAAGAGCGTCACTCATGTGAAACCGTTCTTTTACTTATAAAGACATTTCATTTGTTCGTATTTAGACTCGGCTCGAAAAGATTCAATTATCTCGAATTATCCGAACAAATTTCATTGAAAACCGGTGGATTAGATGTTTCAACACATATCGATGAAAGTGCTTTCAAAATTGAAGATTACGAAGAAGTAATTCGTTCATATTGACTAAAAATCTATTATTAGATATTATTATTATTATTCGAAGGGCATCGTGTTATCATCGTACTGTCTCGATCGAAATATAAATTCAATGTTCGAACTTTGGGAAGATATTCTTCTTCATTTCAAGTAAAATAGTTCGATTTTATTTTAGTTTTCATTTTTTTTATGTTTTCAGTGAACAACTTAATCAATATGACCGATTGAAAACTTTAATCAAAGGTCAAGCTGCAGCATTTGCAAATAATGTTCACGAATCAGGTCATGCATTTGCTATGGCACATTCAGCCAGTCACTACGGACCTGTTGATCAAATGTCTGAAAGTCTTTATGGATTGACACAAGTCAATCGCATGCAGGAAATTGCACGAATGGATAATTTCGATGAAATAACAAAGAAATTTAGTGAAATTGCGAACTATATTCTAACAAAATCTTCATTACGGTTGGTTTGAAATCATTTGTGCTTTTTTTTTTGAAAGAGAAAACGGTGAAATTTTGTTTAGTTGTTCATTAAATGGTGAATCCAATGGATTAAATAATGGAATGAAACGACTTGAAACATTTCTCAATCGTTTACCTTGTTCATCGGTCAATTCAGCACGACCGATTCGTCATGAGAATGCAAATTCAATTCTTAAAACTGATTTTCAACGAGGTCCAACTCGACTTCCGAGTAAAACTCATTTCGAAATGCCATTCGATGTTTTCTATGCTGGACAATGCTATCAAGGCGTTCCCTATAGTCACGAAGACCATGCTCGGTAGAAAGACGAAACTTCATTTATTCTTCTTTTTTCTCGAAAGATAAATTTTTAGTTTATCAATTTTAACAAAATTAATGTTCAACAAATTTTTATTACGAGAAATTCGTGAAATTGGCGGTGCTTATGGTGGTGGAGCTAATCTTCGAGGCAATCTATTTGCCTTCTACTCATATCGGTAAATGACGAAGAAAATAAATGCTAAAACAAAAAACCGTTCCATTTCTCGTAGAGATCCTCATTCAGTTGAAACATTACAACGATTCGATCAATGTATCGAATTTTTTGCTAATGGAAATTTTACGGATAAAGATGTGAACGAAGCGAAATTAGCTACATTTCAAAAAGTAAGATTTTCAATATTCATATTGATTTTCCATTTTGATATTCCATTGTTCTAGCTTGATAAACCGAAATCACCAAGTAATCAAGGTATGACAAAATTTCTACATGGTATCACCGATGAAATGCGACAGAAGAATCGTGATCGAATATTTGCTTGTACGAAAGATGATTTAATCAATGTTACGAAGAAATATTTAGTTAATAAACCGTCAGCTGCAACTATTCTCGGTCCTGATACGCCGAAATTTATTGTCGATGGTAAATTTCGACAAATTAAAAATGCACAAATGCCATCCATTGGAGACTAAACAATTCGAACTATCGTTTTTGTTTTGTTTCATTTTTCAGTTCATTTTGAAAAGAAAAAGAAAATAAATCAATGTCACTTTGATCACCCCTTAGGAAAATCATCAATTCAATTTGTTTTTTGTGCACTTTGTAGATGACATCGAATGTTGAATTAGTTTTGAATGATACTCAGTTGAGGTAGATACTGACGAATGAATTGTGTGCTTTGGACTTCAAGATTTTCTTGTCTAGAGTCAGTTCTGTTCTGAATAAAGATAATAAAAATTATGGAAAGAAAAATTTAATCGATGGAAGTGAAGAAACATGTTGGAATTCTGAAGCAGTAAAGAGATCTTACGCTTTGATATTTACGTGCGTATCTATCGAGAAGGTTAATTTTAGGGTTCACCACAGTGGATACAGATTACACCAACAGAAACGATTGCTTTGCAAAGTGTTGCAATTAAATTTCAAGGAGGTTTTGCAGCGAAGCGATTTCTTGTTGAATCTCGACATGATGATGGAACGTGGACATCGACTGCTGAATTCTATCCTGATGATCATGGCAAATTACAAATATCCTTTTTTTTCTTTGTTTATTTTTCATCGATTTTAAAAGTTTTAGTTTCCTTAACATTAGATAAACGTCTTTCAGCTTCCAACAACATTCACTACCGATCAAACTCCATTTCGATTAACATTCTACGATAGTTATGATACATTTGGAAGAATTATTATTTATATTTTAAAATTTCATGAAAATAAATGAAAACCTCAAGTCGATATAGAGTTAAATGAAAATATCGAAAGCAAAATTTTGTTATTCACAATTCATATTTAGTTAACCTAATATGTGCAATATGAAAGTCATCAGTCATACATATTCATTTCATATTGTTTTCTTTTCTCTTCACCTTTTTCTAAATTGGCATATTGAATATTTATTTACTTTACAATTTGATTTCTCACGTGAAACGATGGTGAAGAAAAAAATTTGTAAAATAAACGATCGATCGAGTGCGAGGGAGAGAAAGAAAAAGGATTTTTTTTAAGAAGAAATTCATTGAAGAAGAAGAAGAAGAGGAGAAATTGATCGTGCAAGAGTGAAATGTGCACTTGAAAAACTTAATGAAAATTTTAAAAAAAGAAAGAAAAAGTAAATCGAAGAAAAATTGACGAGTGACTTTTTGTTTGTTACTACTGTAGTTGTTGTCATTCGGTTAATGTTTGATCGTCCATTTGATTTCATCGGTTTCTTTACTTTGTATTTCAGTGTTTTTTTTCTTGTGAAATTTCATTGTTTGAATAGACGTTTTTCTTTCATTTCAAAACTAACATGCGTTTAAAAACACTTCGAAAAGAAAGACCAGCTTTCGAAAATGAAGGTAACTAAGAGATCACATTCGAAGAAAAACAAAACATTTTTGAATTCAGGTGCCGTTATCAGTGGTAGTCGAATGGATCTATCTAATAGTGAATCTAAACCATTGAAACATCGTTCAAATACGACATTTGTTCTGCCAACATCTTTGACCAATGATGTCTCATCATTGGCTATCTCACCATCAGATCCAAATCTTGAAAATAATTTAACTCACTCACAACAAACAGTATTGAGTAATCGACGATTAATAAACGGCCTAGCACCTGGACAATCGATGCCATTATCTTCGTATCAAGCAATTGAAGCTGTTTATCGTGAACATGGAATACGTATACATTTAGATCCAGCAACAGCTGCCAATGTTTCACAACAACAACAAACAACTTCGACAGAAAATCTAACTGGACGAAAATCTTCAAGTAGTATTCAACGAGCTCGACCATTTGTCTATCGAACACCGAGTCGATCATCGAGTGCTTTGAATTATTCAACAGTTGCACGCGAAATCAACGATGATTCTCGTCCATTCAGTGCTCTACAACAAACATCAACTGTTGAATTCGTACAAGCAACTGCAAATGATAATACTAATGCTTCTTCACAAATCAATAATCCATATTCAACATCATCGATTCTCACCAATGAACGTTCAGAACATTCTGTACTTCCACTACAATTAACAAATACAGATGAAACAACAACTGTTTCGTCGTTAATTCAAAATGATCCTGATCTCGCTTACATGAGTTCGCTTTTACAAACAACAAATGGAGATCTTTTTCGAGGTCAATTTAACCTCTCGAGTTGTTTTTCTTTTCATCGGAATTATAATATTTATCCGTTTTAGATACTATTCGTCGACGAGCAGGTCTACGCGCAACATTTGCTGTTCATCGTCATCCACAACTCAATGCTGTGTCAACTAATTCAAAAATCTATGAGAAACCTTCACCGATTGTCTCGCCAACGGCCAACAATCGACAATCGATATTACGTAGTTCGACTATTGCTGTCACACCAACGGTTAGTTTACCACCGGCATCAAAAATTGAAAAAGATATTGTCAAACATGCGACACGTATTCGAACGCGTCATATTCGAGAATCATTTCTTCGTCAACAAGCATATCTTTCTTCTCAAACAACCGACTATCTAACGCATCAATCGATATCTCAAACAAGATTTTCTCCACAAAATAATCGAACTAAACTTATCAAACCATCGAAATCAATCACTCTTGTAAGTCTCGATAATCCACAAAATAAAAACAATATAATTTGTTAACCCAAATAAATCTATCCAATGAACATGTACATAAAATCTCTGTGTGTGTGTTTTTTGCCATTTCTCAACGAACAAGATAAATGTTAATGGCAAAAATCAAGTAATTAAATAATCGACACAACAAATTTGTCATCAATTCACACACACACATAATCTTTGGCGTGTCATTCGATTTGGTTAATTGTTTGTCGCACGAGAATTTTCAATACTTCTGACTTTTAGTTGAAATTACTCTATATAATTTGTTTTTCTTTTCTGATAGGAGCCACTCGAACTTATTCTAGCACCTCCACCTCCATCACCTGTCAATCGTACGTCATTGTCAATACGTGATCATTCAAATGTCAGACCAATATCTCCAAAAACTCTTCCCAAACGATCCAAATCTCCTAAAATATCTTTTGTTGTCTTTGGAAATCAACATTCAAAACAATCTGGACAAACAACACCATCAACAAATGTCTCTCTCAATTCTTTACTTTTAACTGACGAAAGTTTACCACTGATGAAAACATCGCCATTAGATTTACTTTCCAATGAAAAATCGACGACAAACCAACAATCGAATTCATCCGATTCAGGATGTTACGATCGAAATAGTAGTAATAGCAGTATGGATACACATAGTAACGTATCATCGACAATCAATGGTACATCAAGTACAGTTCCATCAGCACGATTAACAAGTGCAAGTACACGACGTTCGAATTTAACGAAAAAAGTTTCATTTGAAGATCAATCTTCAACAATTATTATTACAACAGCAACATATGTATAACTATTGATAGTGTATTATACTCTATTAGAATGAGTAATGTGTGTGCGTGGTCGATTTTTCTTTTGCTTTTTTTGTTGCTTTCAATTTATTTATTAAAAAATATATATCTATACCTACAGAATCTAACAAAAAGTCTGTTCAATGGATTCATATAGCTTAGTAACAAGTAATAGATGAAAAAGAAAAAAGTGCAGTAAGCATCTATTAATTCGATATCAAAGAGAAGAAAAACTTGAACACTTGTCTTTTTAGAACTATATCTTATTTAACAGCTGTTGATGTTCATGCAATTGGCAGTATACTTTCACTTTATCTCATCAATGTTTGTAAAAATGAATCCTATTTTCCAATCGATTTTTATAATTTCTTCGTTTTGCCTATCAAATAGATACATTAATATGGATCTATGCTGTTCCATGGCAAAATCATCGAAAAATGTTTAAAAAAGAAGGACACTATCGTTCACAACTCATATTGACTATTAGCAATGGAATAATTCTTTTCAAAATATGCTTAATGCGATATTTAATTTTCTTCTTTATTTTTCAACTGAATAAAGTGTGCTTTAAATAATAGAAAGAAACAAGAAAAAGAGAAAAGTTCATGACATGATAAAATTTGATATTTGTTAACAGACAACGAGACATATTTTTGTTTGCTATCACATTTGAAATAAACAGAATTGAAGCACTAAAAAATGATAATAATTATAATAATCCCAAATGTATCACTTCGTAAATAGTTTCACGTCATTGAAACCATTTTTTAAAGAAAAAAAGGAATGTTTCATCTGTTCTACGGTAAAACCGATTTATCTCGAAAGAACATGTTTAAAATTGGTATATGCGTAATTAATTCTGGAACGGAATAGAGAAAGATCGAAAAAATGACTAAACCCGAGCCCAATGTAAATAATAATGTTAATTGAAAGTCGAATAAAATTATGCTGACAATACAAGAAAGTACAATGGCTGATGATGTAGCAAAACCTTTGAGAATGTTATCAGCATGTTTAACAACGAGAGCGACGATTAGACCGCCGACGGAATGTACGATCGTTGCTGTCCAGACCATTTTTGTATAACCAAAAAAGAAGCCTTTGTCACGAACTTCTGCGCCATCGGATGCTAACATTGTGAGAATACCGAAAAAGATACCGAAAACACCTAGTTGAATATTTCGTATCCAGACTGAGACATTCGTTGTTTTGAGAATTTTTTCGAAATAAACACCAGCTAAACCACTGAATATACCTAAGAGACAAGTCAAACAAACAAAAAACATGAATTTCTCCTCCTGATATTTTTCGAAAATCTTTTTTTTACAAGCAACAATAACCGCGAGAAAACCATAAACAGCATTGACATCTTGTTTCGGTGCGGTTGCTGTCATGTTCTCTACTTGAACGAGTGATATGCCAACGAAGAGAAGAAATAAGGCAAACCATTGAACAGTCGTCAACTGACGACGAAGCATAAACACCATTAAAACGGCAGTTGTGAAGATTTTTAATTGATAACTGACCTAGATTAACAAACAAAAAGACGTAGATTCGCATTGTCAAAGTTGATTCCTTGTTCGAACTTGAAATGTAGCTGCATCGAGATTCGATATGGCAACAAAAAGAAGATTATTCTGCAATGTATAAAGTAACGCCGGAATTCCCGTTTTAAATGTATCATACGGTTGACAAATAATTTTCGTATAAATTAATTTAAAACCTTGTACTACATTTCGTTCTTCATTAATAACAAGTAAAATACTTAAAATAGTTTTTTGAATTTCCGAATTAATGACCGCTGTGGAATTGATAAAACGTGGTCCAGCCGTTGTACGTACATAACGTAATAATAAAATACTTAAAGCATTTTGTAATGTTAATGAGACAAGACTAACATATTTCATAAATCGATTTGATTGATGAGTATGAGCAGGCGTTGGACTAGTTCCATTGGAACCTGAAGAAGAAATATTCAAATAAAAAATTTCTTTTTTTCGAATATTTTTATAGAAACAACAGATTTTGATTATTTATGCTTAATGAAATACGCACGCACACACACACACACAAACTAAAGTCAGAACAAGCGGTGATGATTTACATACATCGTTGAGACAGATGATGACTTTATTTGGATGTTTTTTTAATGTGACGATGGGGACAAAAAGATATTTTGTGGGAGAGAGGAAAAAAATGTTAAGCAGACAAAAAGCAATTCTCACCAGAAGCAGAAGTTCGGTCGACAATAGGTTCATCATTACCTTTGATATCGATGATGGTTTGATCATCCTTGAAAAAGATCACGTATGAAAAATATCCAATAGATTTACGAAATTCTTACTCTATGTGTCATGGTCGATAGGCTTGATTCAAAATTTTCAAATTAGAGAGAATCTTCAGAATACATAGAAAGATTTATCTAGAATAAAAAAAAAGAGATAAATAATTATACAATACACTACATGATTTAATACGAAATATATTATTAGTTACACATGTTCTATTTTTTTATTCTAATCAGCTTCATCTCAGGAATCCCAAGAGTAGTATACTATCTGGTTCATTCTTTTTCTTTTCTTACTTTATCTTCTTTGTCGTCAAATAGAAACTCGTATTTTCTTACCCTACCTTCATCATTCATCACCATTCAAACGACGATAAATTCAAATAGAAAATAATGCCCTAGTCATCAATAATATTTCAAAATTTCTCATTTTAATTGACGAGAAACAAAAGCGATTGATATTGAAATGAAATGATATTTGACTAACGCTATTACAATAGTGTGTTTGTTGTATAACCATGTGAAAGGAAGAGTGAGTCGTGACAATCGCTGTCAAACGTGTTGTGAGAACGAAGGAATGAGACAAATGTTTAAATAAAATGGTTGAAATTTAGCCAATCATGTGTTATGTACCTTTTTTTCTTCATTCACTTGAAAAAAAAATCGACATTTCGTCGATTGCGTTGTCTTGGTCTTCGAATTGTTTTACCAATAAACGATGTCAAGATTTTCTGCAAAGAAAAATGACAGTTTCATGGAAACTAAAATAGACTTTTCTTTTATTTCATTGCAAAATTAAAATATAAAAAGAATAATTAGTATATAAACTAGAAACTAGAAACTAAAAAGAGATAGTAAAATAACGCAATAAAAACATGAATATGTATTTTGTTTGTTATTTAATTCTGTTTTCGTGATATACATTGCCGAAAACATGATAAACAACATTGAATAAAAGGCCAAAGTAATGTTATAATTAATATAGCGACTGTTCCTCGATATAAAACTGGATTGCAATAATTTATACGTGATGAATCTTTAAATTGAACATCAGAACGAACACGAAATGTCCAAACACAGCCAATAATAAGCCAAATGAAAAGAAACAATGAAATTAACAATGTAATAAATACATTACATAGAACGCCGCAACTACCCATTATTGTCAAAACAGCCGAATCCGACACAATACATAGAAATGTACTAAAACGAAAAACAAAAGTTCGTTAGGTTTTTTCTAATATTTGATTAGCAGAAATAAATATACATCGAAAGGAGTATAGCAAGCGCAGCGAGTATTAAACCGAATACACCAGCAACGATCATATATGTTGGAATACGTTGCTCAATTTGACATTCATTTTTATAAATAATTCCAAGACATAATTGTACAATTGGAATTATCGAAGCGAAAATCGATGACCTAAAAAAATGATATTTTATTGTAATTAAATTATCAAAAAAAAACGAAGAAATTTAATTTACAAGAGAAAATAACGTGTACCAAACGTTCGACCAGCTAGTTCAACTTGAGAAGTAGTTGTAGAACTTGGTCCAGTTTTTAATGGAATTGTTTCGCCTTGTGCTTCAGTGAGCGGTATAGACATTCTTTTATTAGACGTCGCAAATGATTAATAACGAATAAAAAGAAAACATATCGTTTTGGTCCAATATTCGAAATATACAGATTTTTTTCTCCTTTCGATTTTTCTTTCCTTTCTTTTCTTGTTTGCTCAAGCACAAATTAGTCGATCGTTATTTATCGCGATGAATGAATGACTGGTAAAACCTGTATACATAAAAAAAGAAACTTCTGTATTTGGTTCGAGGGATATTCGAGTTGATGATATGTTTTTCTTTTTCGTACGAGAAACTAAATAAAAGCAGAAGCGTTCTATTTTACTCTTAAAGTATAAAATGTAATAATAGAACAATAATTGAAAGAATATTTGATACAGTAATTCTTGAGGTAAGATTTAATACGAATTGTGTTGGATTTGAAATTTGCCATAGTGATGCATAATCATGAATGATTGATTTAACTGTTGTCTGAATATTTGGTTGATTACAAAGATTTCGATTGCATCGATATAAATCATAATTAACACCTTGAATAAATGAATCAGGAAATGTTCGAAAACGGCGTATATCAATACCGATATGTTGTTGATTTGTTAAATTTATACACAATCGTTTTGACATGGAATTATCATCATAAACAATTGATGAACATGTTCCACTCGAACAATCGATCGATTCATTTTGTGAATAACATTTTAAATTTGTTTTTTGCGAATAATCATAGAGTAAAGTTCGAAGTGGATCGAATATATTTACATAATCAATATTTCTAAATCGTTGAATAATATCTTTCGCATAAGTCCAATCGCAATCATTAGCAAAAACACAATCGAATATTATCTTATAACTACTATAATTCGAAACGAAGAGATGAGAAAGTTGTTGTACAGCATAGAGAGAATATGTATCATCGATATGTCCTGTACCATTCGTACGAAAATCGATGAATATCTGTTGAGAATTAAATTGAATTGTTATTTGAACACTACATAATATCGAGAGTATACGTTCAGAACATTCAGGTCGACGTTGAAAATCATCATCAAAATGCAATTTCATACTACATTTAGCTGTGCAATAATGAGATTTTGCATTGGTTACGTGCGCAAGAATAAAATAGATGAGCCAACGATGAAATTGTAGCATATTGAATGTGTTTCAGGATCAAAAGATGAAATATATGACGCAAATTTAATGATTATAGATAAGCTTTCAGTTATTTTTCCCGAGATTAATAAAATAGTTATTACGTTAAGTTTTTTTCCCGAGAATATTAAGCATTTTATCTAGCATTAAAAATAAATCTGATATCAAAATTAATAAACAAAACAAAACGAACAAGGTCACTTCGTTCTTTTGTGTTCTGAAGAAAAAGGATTAGTGTGAAGTAGTGACGATGATACTTGCTGTTACAACCAGAATGAGTTCAGCGTATGTTTATGTAAAAACAGACTGATTAACATTCACCATCTAACTTCAAGCAGAGATCAGGAAATAGAACCATGATAAGGCACGTTTCTTTTTATTTCGACACGATCAAGCCTTTTTCTGCATAATCAAGTCGAAGTCCTGAAGAAGGCGTGCTGTTTATCAACGTTAATATTAATGAATTTATCCAATGGGTCGTATAATCTATTCTATGAAAAAAAACTAGATGTCTTCATCGTTGTCTGTCAATAATCATTAGAAAAATATCTACAATCCGTATTTTTAACTGACAAAAAAGATCAAATCTCTTTTCAATTATATGACTGACGCATGCAAGTCATCTCTACTCATTCAAAGTCAATGGATTCTCTCTCCTGTCATTTCCTGATACGAACAAATAGAATTTTCTTTTTTGTATTCTCGTTAAGATTTATTTATTTTTTCTATGCTTTTAATGTTGAAACTGATTTAAAACAAGCCCGAAAACATGAAATACAACAACTAACAACCATTAAAATATAAGTTATTATGAGAATCCAAAAAGCAAATTGATACAATGTCGGATGACAATAATCAGCTGATCGAGTATCATTCATATTTACACGATTTTTCGCACCAAACACCCAAACATTGCCCTGTTATTTGTTTGATATAGAGAAAGAAAGAAAAAAACAGAATAACAAAATTGTATTTCATTCGAGCGAATCTATCATAAACTTACCACAATAAACCAACCAAATAGAAAAAATGTCATTAAGAAAATAATAAAAAGTATGATGCCGATAACGCACGCGCTGATACATGAGCCAGCAATGGAATCTTGTTTAACGCAACAAACAAACGATGCTGCCTAAAAGTCGGTCAAATCATTAAAAATTCAGATTTCTTCACTGTGAACACTCATATCTTACAATAACAATTGTCAAACCAACGCCTGCAATTCCACATGCACCTGTAACAATTAAATAAATTGGAATGTAATGATTAATTCTGCAATCATTTACATAAACTATGCCGATAACAAGTTCAATAATAGGTACAACTAATAGAATGCAAAGAACAATAAGAAAATATGTTGAACCAAGTATCAATGATAAAAACGGTGGAAGAAATTTGATCTTTTTTTCGACTTCCATTCGTGGTCGAGGTAATTTTCTATGATTAATTGGCGCATCGAAAACATTCGAAAATATTGGACCGCCAACACTCAATCTCGACGTTGGATAATACGAATGTTGAATATCATTCGAAAACGATGGTTGTCGATTCGATGCCATCGGATAATGTGCCATAGTTATATCTTTGAAAGGTCATGAACAATAACAAGCAACAAAAAAAAGAAGAAGAGAAAAGGGAAAGAATGAAAATGAAAGAGAAAACAACGGTATTTTTCGTCACGATATTGTGTATAAAACAGGAACGATCAAAAAAAGAAAACGGAGGAACTTGTTGTTTTCTTTTTTCTTCTTTCTCTTTTTTTCTTTTGATTATTATTCTCGTTTGTCTGCCTACGTTACTTAATTTAAACTTTTACACTAGAAGAAAAATCCTTTTCTATGTCTGTTTGTTTCTTTTTTTTTTATAAAAAAACAAAAACATAAAAAATTCTTCTCGTTCTTTTCCGATTTTGTTTTATATTTGGAATCAAAATGACGTATATTATTTGTCACTCAAGTTCAAAAAAAAACATTAAAATTCACCTTTTTCTTACCGTGCATGAAACGAAAATGAAGAAAAAAAAGAAAACAGTTAGTTGAATATAAATTTATTCAAATTGAAAGAACTGACTAGATGCTGACCATACAAAGAGTAGGCGAGTTCTTATTTGAACATTAAATGACATCATCGAATGCTCATTTATCATCCTTTAAAGTTTCGTTACTCGGCTTTACTTTTCTACTCAACAATCATTTATTTCTTTGTACAAAGTTTTTTTTTATGTCATCTTTGTGCTATTTGCTCTTATTTTATATATGCAGAGGCAAATACAACTACGCACTATCTCTTTTCAATTTTAAAGAATAAAAAAAAGAAAAAACTTCATTCATCTGACTCTTGATAGAAAAAGAATAGTATGAAATTGAAGACCGAATACTAATGTATCCGAACCATCGTCGTAGACCATCGTTATCAGCTACGAGTAGTTTTACATCATTTTCTTCGTCGGATAATTCTTGTATACCAACATATCGACGAAGAAGATCGCCTACTACTCCACGTCGATTAGCTGTACATGATCTCGGCGAAAATAGTTCATCCGATCAAATTCAATCACCTCGAATGCTGAGACCAATTCTACCTATACCACGACCATTGATGCGTCTTCCACATGAACAATATTCTCGGACGATCGATCGGAGACCTTTGAGTATCAGAGTAGATTCATCTATTCCAAATCGAAGAGAACGAACACCAGCTTCCCAACGCCGAGCTTATCAGATCGTTCGACCTTCAACGTCATCTCTTCCACCTTCTCCTTCACCGCCACCACCAGCACCGGTTCCATTACAAATCGTTCCTGTTCCTATACAACAATATGTACCGATCTATACACTTCGTCAAAAAAATCGAAACAAATATCGACAAGAAAAAACGCCAGGTCTATGCGCAACTCTTTGTTCTGGTGGGTTTGCTACCCTCGGTGCACTCGTCTATATAATAATCGCACTCGCTTTACCTACTGCTAAACTAGTTCTTGGTATTATTCATATAAATAATTGTAATATAAATCCAAATATTCCATTATATATGATAGTTTCTGGTGCTTGTGGTCTGAGTATCGTCCTTTTTCTTCTTCTTTCATCGTCGTGTTCAATGTGTCGTTCATCAATAATCACAAGAAAAACAACTCATAAATTAATCATAGGTATAATTGGTTTTGCACGCGGCATGCAAGGTTTACTAGCAATTTTTTTGATTGTTTGGTTTTTTATCGGCAATGCCTGGATATTTGGCGCACGAGCCAATGTTCAAACAACTACACCTAGCTCTGCTAATTACTGTCATCCATCTCTGTATTGGTTTGCTTTTTATGTTCTTATTTTCACATATGTTTATTGTATTTTTATGTGTTTTTTAAAATTTTGTACAACGTTTTTTTGTTGTGGTGCGTGTGATATTTGGAGACGAGCTTTTTCATAAATCATTCGATATATGATCTAGGTCAAAGCAAAATATAAGCCTCAATTGATTGACCATTTGATATGTACATACACATATAGCATATGAAAAGGACAGATAAGACGACAATCACAACGATGGAAAGTTGATTAATTGCTTCTTCGTATTCGAACAACATCTATACGAATAGATGTATGTATGTGCCGAGAGAAACAGAAAGATGCAGTTCACTTGTCACAAAAATACCGCGTCAATGACTATGAACATATACATACATATATTGAACAGAGAAAAGACTATAGGAAAGATGAAACGAGGTCGATATACATTCATCTCTTTTTTTTTGTGTACAGTAGATATGAGTAAAGAGACGATCAACGTTTAACGAAGCACTTGACTGATACATAGTATAACCTTCTTTCTTCTCGTTTGTTCGCCGATGTAGACAGTGCCGTTAGGCTTCTATTTCCAAATTACAAAACGAACGTAGCCGTCTCTTTCTCTTGTCTCTCTCTCTCTCTCTCGCTCTTATTCATTATTCTATGTATGCCATATAGACAGACTCAAAAGAGCAATTTTGTTCTTTTATTTCTTCACGATCAACATCGAACAATATTCATACGTAGTCTGTCAGTTCTCTAAGCTTTTTCTTCTCCTTCTTCTCCTCTCTAGTGGAATAGGATTACTCCATGCATGATGATTTATTGCAACATAGATGGCCAACGCGAGGTGAGTGTAGTTATGGACAGGAGAAGGAGAAAGAGAGAAAATCCGCACGTCGAACACATTCATACATATAAATATGTATCATGTGGAGATGATGGTAGATGAAAGCTAGTGCAAGAACAAGGGCTCTTCTTTTTCTTCCCCCTTTTTTTCTTCTTGATAAAGGAGAAGAACAGGATACAAGCAATTCGTAGACGCCGTTCTCTCTCGTTTTTTTTTGTTCATAACATTTCACCGTGGGAAGGAAGAGCAATACATGATGATACTTGATATTTCTGCCATCGAACAAGCTACTTGTGACAATATCCAAGTCTTCTTTTCGAGTTCATTCACACTGTTTTTCTTTCATCTCATTCTCCTTCGCCTTCGTCTTTGCATACCTACGTACTTTCATTGATTGTATTACATAAGTAAAAGAAAAACTATGCATTGCATACATATATGTAAGCCCTTCACTACATATATACATGGATGAATCGATCTTATTATATATCCTCTCAATCTTTCTTTTTAAGTAAAGGGTATAGATTTCTCTTTTTTTTATGTATGTCATAACGGAAGAGCTGATAGTAGTTTTAAGATTGATTTTGAAAAGAAAATTTCAATTTTTGTTTGCCGTTTTTCGAGATAAACATGAGTCTAGTTTGTTCTACTGGATATCATTGTGATTTATTTGCACATACTTGAGAGGAAGATGTGTGTATGTCCTCCTCCTTTTCATTGTCGTTCATTTTTTTTCCTTTATCCTTCGAGATATTGATAAGAAAACGAACAGGTCAATAGGATGGTCGAATGGTCATTCATTCTTTTGTTTGATAAATCAATAACCTAGCAATTTTTTCTACTACAAATACATCTACATCCTTAAATGCTTCTTATCTGTTTTATTTCTCATGTTATTCTCTCTCTTTTCATTTCATTCTATTGTGAGAGAAAAAGAAAAAGAAAAATCACAATTATTTTTATTCAAATACAGTTCTCTTCAAATATTCAATGTCGTGATTGTCGTTGTATTTCTGATTATTCAACATCGGTAGGATAATTACATCATATATATGCTTAGAAGTAAGGAGCACATGCAGGTCAGTTATATATATATATATATTGTTCCAATACACACACATGCATACATACATAAAAGAGAGAGAGAGACAAGAGTCGAGTAATCATACAGACTTTGCTTTTTTTTTCTATGCATATTGTTCGAATTCTCTTATATTCTTTTTTTCTCTTTACACATATACACACACACTCTCTCTCTTTTTCTGCATTGGCTTGACATGTCAGTGCATTGGTACAGTCAGCAATGGAAGTTATATATCGCTATCAGCATACATCGTCTAGACATTATTTTCGTTTACTGTATATGTCTGCATTATCAAACAGGTACTAACTCTTGTATATGTTCACTTTCAGATTGATTGATGATCGATTTATTGATTAATGGAACAGTATTTAAATCTCGTGTGGAAAAATTACACGGCGTCACTTGCGCGAAATTCTGACGATGAAAATCTGTCCGATGAACAAGACAATGGTAAAACTGATCGATTATTCATTTTCAATTTTAATATTTTTTTTCTTTCTTTTCGTAATCAGATACATTCGCTGGAGGTGATCTTCACTATACAATTCCGTTTTGGATCGGTGTCATTGTAATTAGTCTTCTTTTTTTATCGGCAATCATTGCAACACTCCGTTATTGTTTCCATAGTTTATGTTCATCACGCACCGGTAAGTTCTCTACATTTCACACATTTTTCATATAAAACAGAAAAGAATTACATCATGTCAAGTCAATCCTAATGTAAATATTTCATTCTTTCTCTTGGTCATTTTCTTTTTGTTTCAATCAATAGAAAATAACTTCGATTTTACCTTGACTCTTTCTTCACGTCCTTTTAGCCTTTCATTTCGTGTTCCTTCTCTCTCATAAATACACGTACAAAGTGTTTTTATATATATATGCTATATATACACACATTGATACGTTTTTTTTTAATAAAAATTCCGAATTGAAATTAGACCGACAATGATGATATGTGACTATTGAAATGGTATTCATGCATATATAAATGACCGAGAATACAAACGATTGAACGAATGTATACAATGGCATTGAATTACATTTATGAGTAGTTGTTGTGACGAGGCTAAGTGAAAGAGAAAGAGAAACGAAACAAAGCTGTCTGCGGATTTGTTCGGAGTGTCAATTAATTAGAATGGACAATCGCATGAGAGTTCGTTGTGACCAAGTGGATAAACGAACGAAAGAGAAAGAATGAAACAAAATGAAACTATTTTGAATCTATTTAGAAACAGAAAAAATTTCACTCGTACCACCACGATCACCTTGTTTAACAAGTGCAGCGAATACGATTCAACGTCAACGACATGATCTACCTTCTACTCTTCTCCGTCATCCATCGGATCTTCCCGAAAAATTACCACTTCCATGCTCATCCGTCTATCCTGATGAATTCAAAGATCATCGTTCGAATGTTTCGATTGTGCCGATTCATCGACAACATTTACGACCGAATTTTACACCAGCACATACATTAACACGACATCATCAGAAAGATATCGATAGAGACGATGTAGACCACCATCATTTTCATTCGACACAATCAACACGTTCTCGAACTTCAGCAGATTTTCGAAAGAAAGTTCACGGAATTTATGTTCTACCTGTTTCACCGGCTCTTTCATCGTCATCATCGACAACAACAAATACCGATGAAATGATGAAAAATAATGCTTCGAATACAATGCCTATTCGATCTCTACGACACATTTCATCATCTGCTAATGTTCAAAATGATTCGTCTTGTCGAGGAATTAAAAACGATAGTTTTTTCGATTCACCACAACCAAAAGATCGAACACTACCTCGATCTCATGCTGGAACATTACGACGTATTCAGGCCCCATCGCAACCGCCACCTTTACCTCCAACAGTTCCAACGCTCAATTTCAACGACGCACAAATCTCTCTGAATAGTAATCAAGACAAATTCGCTATGCTACAACATCAATCCGCAACATTAGATCTCGATGCCGATGCCATTGCTCTTCGATTTACCAGTCAGCAAATCTATGCTGCACTCGAAGATAATCATTTGAAAAAAGCCCCACCACCACCCGTACCTTCTCGATCACAAAAACCAACCATAATACCAATTGGTTTCGAAGCACTGACTACGCCAACAAAGCCAGATATTCTTGGATTTCATGTTATGCCTGATTCATCTCCGCAAGATGAATATTCTGAACATACATGGCCGAAACCACCTGAATCAATGACAACATCACAAGTCAGCGGACCACCACTACCGCCGCCACCACCACTTCCATCGTCAATACCTTACGATCGTCTTAATCATGATCATCTAATACCAACAGTTCTTATGCGACAAAATAGCACAACTACTTTTTTTCAACATCATCGATTTGGTGAACATACTATGTTGACCGAATCTGAAACGTGATGAAACGTTTTTAGCAGCTTTTTTTTTGTTTTCAAATTTTCTTTTGTTTTCTATCTCTTTACAAAATAACTAAGGCGAATGGCTGTTGTGCTAAAACAGTACTGTATAGTTCTCTTTTGGTTCTCTCTATTTCTTGCTCATAACTATAATAGAAACGATCCTCTTTAAACTCTTTTTTCGTTCTCGTTGTTTTGATTGTCTTTTTTCCTCTGTTTTATTTGAATGAACTACGACAATAAATTAAATAAATCCAAAAATATTATTTCAATTTCTTTTTTTTTTCGGATGCTATTTGTCTAGATAACTCATGACAATTGTTTCATATGAAGAAAAAAAAACCATGATCCGAAATGTCGCATATAAATTTATTCTTATCTAAGAAGATTTTATCCTATTATCTGTCTTTGTTTTACTTATACGTACTATAGAAATACTATTCTTATCATAGACATGATATAGTGAGTTGAACTGAACGCAACCAGGTAACGTATATAATCTAGTTATGTTTGAGAACTTTTTTTCTTCTTCTCAATTGATGTGCATTCATTCATTGATTTAGCTTTTTAGTTTTAGTTTTATTTTTGTCTTTTGTTATTGACAGTCAGTCAGTCACATTTGACTGATCATTGTTTTATCTTTCTTGGTTCAATGATAATCAACAATTATTATTTGAAAGACGAAAAAAGCAACAAAAAGACATTGAACAAAACATTAAGAAAATATGCCGAATGGACAGGTTAAGAGAAGAGAAAAGAGCAATAATCATTATCATCTTTGTTTCAAATGTGAATCAATCTTTCATCCTTGTCGTTCGACAACTAGCGATCAAATTTGATTTCTACCATAAAACATATACAT
>ERZ781399.1089-NODE-1089-length-25100-cov-4.397684_pt1 | contig 25100 bp, 19 predicted proteins | sample MGYA00511014_ERZ781399 | MGnify/ENA primary metagenome ERZ781399 (study PRJEB29847, sample SAMN06458254) | wastewater metagenome | isolation source: Wastewater bioreactor | place: South Africa: Cape Town | study: EMG produced TPA metagenomics assembly of the...
CCGAAATCGATTCGTATATTACACAAGGAGAATTTCAAAAGCATTTCGTCGGAAAAGACTTTCGTCTTTCTAAGCCAGTTGTCTTTCGACAAATCCCAATTAATAAACAATTTCGTGAATTAATTAAACTCGATTCAATATTAAAACGATATGGAAATAAACATATTACAGTTACAACAGCTAATACATATTCATATAAGAAACAATCGATGAAATTAAATGAGTATATTCAATTACAAATCGATAAAAATCCATCGAAACAAAGTAAATGGGGAAATGAAACCGTCTACTGGTTTGGTGATGATCTTTTTCATGATCAAACATGGCTCAATCAAATTCTCAAATACTATCAACATCCACCGTATACGGTCGATGATTTCATTCAACCATCGTCAACATTTGGCATGGGCGGACAAGGTACAGGTGTACCTTTTCATTTTCATGGGCCTGGATTTCAACAGATGATCTACGGACGTAAACGTTGGTATTTATCATTGGAAAAACCATCGTTCGATCCAAATGAAACAACGCTCGAATGGGCTATTGAACGGCGATTTAAATCTCCGCAACCATTACTTTATGAATGTACATTAAATCGAGGTGATGTTATCTTCTTTCCTAATTTATGGTGGCATGCAACATTAAATCTTGATTTTGCCATGTTTCTTTCCACATTTCTTAGTCTTTAATAGTAAAAATTAAATTTCTATCGAAGAAAATAATTGTAAATATTTGTCATGAGTCAAAAGTTTTACGTGCATAAATGTCTAACATATCAATTGTAAATTCTTGTGAGTCAGCAAAAAAATTTTCGCTCACTCTCTCTCTCTCTTTCATCACATCTGTTTCTCTCTCAAATAAAAAAACATTAGTGTCATCAACATATATAATCGTTTATTTAGTTTTCTATTTCGTCTTTTATCTCGGCATAAGACCTTTTTTATCATTGTGTCTGTCGGGTCAAATTTTTTTTGCCAACAAAAAAAATGAATTGATGATAGTCACTATGACAGTTGTTCAAATGCTTCGATCCTATTGGTCGATCGAGCAAACATTAAACATATCATCAAGCCTTCATACAGATTCTCTTTCTTCTATTTGTCGCTTTTTGACCGATCATTAGAAGAAATAATAATAATACTAACAACAACAACAACAACACGAGAAAACAGCTGTTTATCTTGGATCTATTAGATTACAAGAAGAAAGGAGGAGAAAAGAAAGTCGATGTTTTTTTTTGCACGACGCAAAAGAAAGTATTTCGTGTACATTTTTTTTCCTTTTCTTTCTAGATTTTTTTTATCGTTTACTTCTTTCTCGTTTTTTCTCTTTTTCTCACAAATAATAAAAAAAAAAGGAAATACAAGTAATCTATTCAAACGAATGTTCACCTCATCTGACCCGAATCTAACTGATTTGGATTTCGAACTTCTTGACGAATTACAACAAAATCAAATCGAAAACGAGTCAATGATTAATGATCTATTATCATCATCATCACCAGCTACATTTCGAATTATCAAGCCAATGTAAAAAAAACAACAAACGTTTTTGTTTTCTCTGCTTCTAACATCGTTTTCTTTTCATAGCAACACAAATAAACGTGCTGGCACGATTCAATTGCGTCGACAATTAGTAGAAAACAAAAACTTGTTCTTTTTTGTCTTTCGTCTAAAAATGTCTTCTGTTTTCTTTCTTAAAGACTGACGATGGAACAAGCAAACAACGTACGCCACCGAATTCGACAGGAACGAGTCTTTCGCCTCTGTCCGGTTCGTATTTAAGTCGACTTTCTTCATCAAATGACAACAGTCCGATTCGTACAAGCAATAGCATACGTTTCACATCGCCTCCGACGGCAAATGTATCAACGAAACCTGTCGAAACAGTGACTTTATTACTTAAACAGACAATAGCGCCTGCACAATTTATACAGGTAAAAAAAATAAATACGCTAAAGATGAAAATAAAGAAAAGACGTCATATTTATTACATATCTCGTGTTTTCTTTTTCTCAAATGAAAGTACATTCGATTAACCTTCGTGAGGAGATCAAAGTCTAATGTTCATTGATGTATTTTCATTTAGACTGCTCCAACACGTTTGGAAAATCCGACGAAATATCATCTCGAACAAATATCACGTAAACAAAATTTAGTTCACGATGAGCCAACAATTCAATCAACTGACGTAAGTCGTCCTATTGAAACTTTCGAAATAACTCGAAAATTTTCTTTACTAGTTGCCTCAACAAATTCAACAAGAGGAATCCTCGCCAGACAGTGAAATAACTTCTGAAGTAAGTCACGAAAAAATGATTTACAAAATACATTATTTTTCTTCTTTCAGATGGATGATCAATTCAATGATGATGCAAGTGTCGATAGCACACCAAGAGGCATTAATATCACACCTCGAGTAATTTTTTTTTTCAATGAAAAAATATGTGAATCATGCATCGTTTGATTTTAGTTATCAATGACAAGTGACAATCCGAGTTCGATCTATTTGTCATCATCGGCATCGAAAGATCCACTCGATAGTGCCAGTCATCATTCATCATCATGTCCAACAAATATCTTAAGTGCTAAAGCAAAAATCGGTTTGCCTTTAACAGACGATGAATTGCGTTTAGTTATACGTGATCGACAGAAAAAAGATAATCATAATATGAGTACGTTGAGTTTTCTTTTCGATAAAATTCTTCATTCATGATTTGTTTTTCTAGTTGAACGTCGTCGACGTTTTAATATCAACGATCGAATTAAAGAATTGGGAACTCTATTACCCAAAGGAACTGATCTGTACGAATCTTTATCTTTTAATAACATGTAATTTGACTTATTTTTCTTCTTTTGTTGTAGAGATACGAAACAAAATAAAGGTACAATTCTTCGAGCATCGGTCGATTATATTAAAGCTCTTCAACGTGAATATGCGAATATTTCATTAGCTGAAGAACGTTGTCAAGTACTATTCGAACAGAATAACGTTTTACAAGAACGCATTCGAGTACATATTCTCTCGATATTTGAAAAGAATCAAAAAAGAAAATTTGCCTATTTAGGAATTAGAAAAGAAATGTGCATCAAACGGTATTCCAATCGATCATTCATCGACAAAATCAACACCAGCTATTGCTGTTAAGCCAACAAATATTATTAAACAAGAGCCATCATCATTATCATCATCATTAAACAATCCAACGAATCCATTGGTTCCACCATCAACGCCAATCTTTGCAACATTTGATAATTTCCCAACATTAGATTCGTTGAGAGCATACGGCATTGTCGATGAAGATAGTTTCGATCGAAAAAGTCTCACTGGTAATTCAACAACAGCAAACACCAATCTCGAATCACTATCACCATTGACAACACATGATCCGTTCTTATCATCGACCTCGTTTGGCTTCGACAATGAAATGGATATTGGTGGAACATTTTAGTGAACAAGGAAATAACCTGTTCGTTCGTTCGTTCGTTCTTTTTTGTCTGTCTATAACTGCTCAAACAAAATCTATCCTCTGTGTTTATTTCCAATCGATTTTTACATTTGTACAGAATGTGCAATAAGAGAAAACAAAACGGCTTATTTGTATATGTTCGGTTTCTATAATGTACATATTTTACCTTCTACGTTGTTTATTCTTGCAAAACAGTGCGCGTGAATTATTTTCTGGTGCTGTATATGACAAAGAAAAAAGACGATATATATGTATATAATTACTTTCAATTTGGGGCCTTGTTTCATTTTTTTCTCCTTCTTCTTTTTCTTTTTTCTTCTGACAAAACGCATCTACCTATTCAACCGTGTGATACATACACATATTCGAAATATCTCATCTTCTTCCTTTCATATTCGCCCATTTATCTGTATTTGTTTATTGTATTCATATCCATTGCATCGTTTTGTATATTGTATATATTCGCTTTTTTTTTATATTTAGTTCGTTTCGTTTCTTTTGTATATGACGAACAGTCGTATTTATCAACATTTTCTCTCTTCTTCCTATATTCATAATAATCAACATTACCTTATTTTATTGTGAAAGAAAGAAAGCAAACACTGATATGGATTATATATATATATATATGTGTGTATAATGTGCATGATAGTAGATACTTTAAATAAAGATTAATTCAAAAAAATTGATTTTTTCCATTTTCTCGTTGATTGATTCTGAAATTGACAAGTTCGAATTCGATGAAATATGAATTGAACACAGCAAGAAAAAAAACATTTTACAATTGTTCACAAAGAATCGAACAGAATTCAAGGATATTCTCCGGTTGTGATCGAAGAACTTCTCGTGTTAAATAACTCAACAAATCTTCGAATTGTTCAGGCACACGCAAACGTGTATTCGAAATAGAACGCGGCATTTTTCATTTACTCACATAGCAACAAAGAAGATTTCATTAGATTTATTTTCACATACAACACAACAAATAAATAAACTTACAAAGAAAAAGAAATTAGATACATATTGTTTTTGTTATCTATACATTATATTCAGAAGGTTTACTATCGATTTTCGTTTTAAAGCAACGTTGTTTGTTTTGTTTACATTAAACAAATGTATTCGTTGGCGAACCTTTGACAGCTAACATCGATGAATTTGTCATTTCGTAGAAGGGTTGAGCTGTTGGTTGACGAACGAATGGTTTTGGTTCGACATAATGACCTAATTGAGCTAGATCGACAAAATTTCGATTAGCATTTGTCAACGGTATTTGTTGAAAACGATGTGATTGATAGGACATCGATGAATCGCTACATGTCGACGAATCTTCAGTTGAGACAGTGCCAGTCGATGATAATAACGAGAGAATATCTCGATTGGCAGCTGGAACGGAACTCGCTGATCCTGTTGTCGACGATGTTGCTGTCGTGGTAGGATAACGATGAATGTCTAATGTAACTGAATGTTTTAAATGTCTACAAAGCAAAATTAAAATAGAAAAAATTTTTGTCGTTGGCTTTTTTTTCTTTACTTGATCAAATTCGATACAGTTCGTTGTTGTGCACGTGAAACATTTTGTCCGTTAACTTTAACAATATAATCTCCTGGTTTAAGACCAACTTGTGCTGCTGAACTATTTTCTGTTACTTTGCCAACAAACGTCGGACTATCACCGACAACAGTAAAACCAAACGAATCATTGTTACCTCGAGTGATAACAAACTATTTAAAAAAAAACAAACAAATCATATTTAAAGTCACTTTCGATCAAACAAGTGTTTACTTGTCGTTCTGCTAGATCAGCTATATCGCGATTTATTGCCGTGACATGTTTCTCACCATGATCAGGCACTTGTTTATGTCGTAATTCGCCAACATCTTCTTGGAGAATATAAAACCAGCCTCGAATCTATTGAAAATCACAAAAAAACGATCAACTCAAATTTACAAAATAGAAATTTCTCCGTTCTTACTCGTTGTTTTTTCAGCGTATTTCGAATTCCAAATGACAAACAACCTTGTAATTGTGTTTCATTTTTGTCTTGTTGATAATTGTAAACAGAAAAACACAAACGTTTATGTAAATCATCCGTATTAATTTCGAATGTAAATTTTTCATTGAATATCGCTGAACCACTGACATTGGGCACAGCACGTGTATTACATTCCAACGGTTTTCGATCGGGAATTAATGTCATTTTAATGAGAATATTTGTTGAACGTTGATGAATACCTTTAACTCGAACAACTATAAAAACAAAATATGCAATTGAATTTATCAAATCTTTGAAGGTGTTTCTTACTTTTAACTGTGAGATGATTCTCGGATGTGACTAAACTGAGCTGAATGATGCCACGATTTAATTGTAATGGGGATTGTTGTTCGTTCATATTGGAGAGTTTTCGTGTTACAGCAAAACGTGGTTGAATGGGTGAATTTGAACTTGTGCTTGAATCGAGTTCCGATTGGAGTTTATCGTTTTTATGAAGTGTTTTCGACAGAAAACGAACGAGATTTGGTGAATCAAATAGACTACGTCGACGATTAAAATCACTTAATGGTGAACGATTCATTGATATGAAAAATCAATCTAAATGAACGAATTGGTTTTCATTCAATCTGGACATTGATATATTCGTTTTTATTTTATATATTTTCATCAATTCATTTGGAACTAATGACTAGATATTCACTCACCATGTCAATTCGTCTGTCTCTTATTTGAATAGAATGACTGGTGAAGAGAGAGAGAGAGAGGGAGAAAGAGAAAGAGAAAGAGAAAGAGAATGTTCGACCGTTTCTCTATTTCAAATTTTCTTCTTTTGTTAGAAGGAAAGAAAAGAAAACAACGAACATCGGTGAACTTGTGCTGCTGCTGATCGGTCAAACGAAAACAGAGAAAAAGAGAGATATGTCGATGAATGTTTATCGACGCCCAGAAAAACAACATTTTCACAGTTGCTCTATTTGTTAGCTACGTTTGTTTCTAACGAATAAGTGTCAATAATGATTTGATTTCTCACGATAATTAACAGATTTTTGTTAATTGACTAATCATCATAGGATAACATGGATATTTTCATTGACAAATCGTGATCGATGAGAATTGTTCGCAATTAAATTATTTATTTTCTCAAAGAAAAAAAGAAAGACAGAAAACAAAATCTATATGAGACCGGATTTTCTAGGATAATATCGGACAATAAATAATGAGAAATATATCTATACAAAAAAACGAAAAAATGCGGCACGTGTCAATTAACATCCATCGGTGTTTGATGTTTTGATGATTTTTTTGTCGGCGGAGGCGGCGGCGGTCCTTGTTGAGGACGAACGTCAGATGTAGGAGCAGGTTCTTTCGGTTTTGGTTTTGGTTTATTCAGTATTGCCGAGCAATTTCTTTCCATGGTTTCTCGTTCTTGTTGAATTTGTACGCAAAGTACATTTGGATCTTCGGTTGATTTTAATTTATTGAATTTATGAGCTATTTGATCGTACCATTGCTGTTTTTCGACTAAGATTTTATAGACTTTTTCGATATCGGATTTATCTAAATGCGAATAACGATCCGAGGATTTGTTTTGCCATGTTTGAACGATATCGTTGATTTTCTGTAGAAATTCACTAAATTCTTTCATTTGAAATGGTCGATTCTGAGCTTCATCATGTCGATTACGTATTGGATCGCCAATATTCTAGTCAACAACGAAAAACAATACATAGATTACGCAAAACAAGCATCTGTACTTTTAAACTTTTCAATCGTTCTATGTAAACATTTTTATCTTGGTTAACACCTTGATCATACAACCAATTTTCTGTCGAACGTAAATCGTTGAGTAAACGTTGGCGTTGTTTTTCGTCGGAATATTTATTGTATTCGCCACTTTCTAATTTGCTACGCATGTCGTAAACATATTCTTCGACAGCATTTTTCGCATCGGAACGTTCTTTTTCTTTTTTATCTTGAGAAATCATATCCGTCTGAAGAAAAAAATAAATAAATAACACGGATCAAATAAGCGTTCTCACTTCTTCTTGAATTAATCGATCGAGTTCTTGTCGTGTTGCACCCGAAATACGAGATGTTATTGGTAAATCGATTTCTTTGCGTTTCTTTTTCGGTTTTGTTTGATCAGGATCATTTGAATTAGCTTGATCCATGGGCTCATTTGTTGTTTGACTGTTTTCTTCTCGAACAGCTGCCTCATCAGATTGTTCTCCTGCAGACTCGATAATCGACGCTTGACTAATGTCGAATGTACCATTTCGATGCAATCGAATTTTGACGTTAATATTCGACGGTGTTCCATCAGGTCGAGCTTGAATTTTTTCAATTGTATATTGACCTGAAATGAAATCGAAAGTTTTTCGTTTTTGTTGATTGATTTTTCTATTCCTACCGATTCGTGCTTCGGAATAAGGTATATCATTAGGATATGAATATCTTGCTGTAATTGTCATTGGTTCTTTTTTGTAAAACGAGAGCATTTTCGTCGATGGAATCGGATTCCATCGGCCAAATACTTCGACTTCACTGTCTTCATGAATTCCGCCTTGCCATGAGAGTGTAATTGGATACGGTTGGCAATCTTCGATTTTAAATTCTTTGACTTTACATGTCGGACTTAGCATCGCACACATTAGTGTGCAACCACGTGCGACACTTTCATCCGCATTCATGGTTGTCATTGGAGGTTGTTGAAAGGTCTCTTGAATAATTTGTTTAACAGCAGGAATACGTGTTGAACCACCAACGATTTCAACGGATTCGATATCATTTGGTGTTAATTCTAAACATATAACGGTGTTTTTCGATTCGGCAAAGTTTTTTTTTCATTTGAAACCTACGGGCTTCTTTTAAAAGATTGAGAAGTGTTGTTCGAATTCGATCGAATAGAGGCTTGGCTAATGATTCGAATTCATTTCTCGAAATTTTTCCACTAACATCTTTGTCGTCAATAAAACTATCGATTGATATCGGTATCGGTTGTGCGATGGTTGACATAGATTTTTTCGCTTTTTCACATTCATTTCTTAGTCGTAGTTTCGCTTTAATCGAACTATATGAATCGATTTTGTAACTTTTTTGAAAATCTTCTCGAATCGTATTCATAATAATGCGATCGAAATCTCGGCCGCCTAATGACGGATCAAATACTGTAGCTAGCATCTAAAAATCGATTGATTCTTATGAGCCATTCGAAAGTTATTTTTCGTACTTTTAATTTGCCTTTGTTCAATGCGGCAATCGATGCTTGTAAAGTCGTATATCCGAGATCAACGAAAGCAACAAGACGAGGTTTATCAGTTTGTTCAGGTAAATCTTCTTTGTAGAATCCGTAACAAAGTGCAACTAGAACAATCGAATTTCAGTAAATGTTTATTGAAGTTTTGTTTTTCGAATTCACCTGCTGTAGTTTCATTGAGTAAACGAAGACAATTCCAGCCAGCTATTTGAGCGGCATCGAGCATAGCTCGTCGTTCAGCATCAGTAAAAAAACAAGGTACCTTAACAAACCAAAATCTCTCTTTAATATTCATTGACAAAAAAAAACAAATCAAATCTTACGCCAATGACACAATCGACAGGTTTAGTAGCTAATTCATTCGCAATTATTTGCCTTAATTTCGTAAACATGATACCAGTGATTTGTTCAGGTGTAAAACGTTTACGTTCATTGAGATAATTAACCTAGATTTCATTTGAAAATACAAACGATTCACTTCGTTGTTGCATACCTCGATATTAACAAAACCATTTTTTCCTTCGACAATTTCATAGGCATTGGACTCTTTTTCTTGCTGAACAAGCATATCATTATATCGTCGTCCTAATAAACGTTTAAAATTACAGATTGTATTCTTCGAATGTGTGATCTCCATTGCTTTCGATGCTTGACCAATTGCACGAGTTAATTTATCAAAAGTAATAGAAGTTCTGTAAATAAATTATAAATTTTAATAAAAAAAGAAAAACTGTACAACTAACGGAGTTAAACGATCTGAATATTCATTTGCAATCATTTCGATTCCACCACCACGAGCAACACCGATGTATGATGAGAAATTACCAATATCAAGGCCAACAACTGCCTAGAATCATATGATTATTTATCGATTACGTGAATTGACGAAGAAAACCTTACCATTTTCGAATGATTTGTGAATGAGAGCACTTTACAATATAAGAATCTATAAATAAACTGATGATTGATAAATACAATCGAGATGAAAATGAGAGAATTTTCTCGATGATTCGAGAATGAGTATGTGAAAAAAAGAATCGCGAGAGTATATTTGTCCTGTACATGTTGGTATTATATGGATGGGATTCAGTATGTTCTTTTGTCAAAATCGATCGATAGAGTCTGACCTCTGGTGACAGTATAGCAAGGGCATTCTTCATCAGACTTTGTTAGTTGTTATTATTATTTTAACCATGAATTTCTTTTTATTTGAAGACGAAGGTCTATTAAATTTTATTGATTCAAACAACGATCAAGAAAAGTTAATAATTCCTTTCGTACGTCAATAACTTCGACTTCTTTTGGTAGATTCGGATGTCGTTCCAATATATTTTTTCGACTTAATGTATAAACAATCATATGTGCATTGCTTAATTGACGTTCTTGTAATAGTTGATAAATGTCGAGAAAATTTTTTGATTCATCTTTGTAAAAACTATGAGCGATGACAATTAATTTGCTATATTTAAGAGTTTCATTTGAAGATTCTTCTAAATATGCTTTGGCTGCAGCATAAGTTTCTCGAAAGAGAACATCTAAATCAGGAAATTTCACCAAGACCTCACTGATACCTTTAGGATCGCATGTTTTCGAATCAACCCAAAGTAAAAGTGGTCTTCTTTCTGATTTTTGAGTTGCTAATAAATAGAAACAAAATGAAAAATCAAATGAATGAAATCAAATAATAAATTTACGCTTTATTGTTTTAACTAGACAACCCGGATTCCATTGAGTTTCTTGATCGACGCCAACAAAAACTTTTAAATCATATTTTTGATCAGTTACTAAAACATTGGGAAATTCTGAAGCTGCTCGAGTTTGTTCAATTTTATTTGTTAAAATTAAAATCGGTACGTGTGCTACTTCCGAACGAACAGCTTCGATAACATCAATGGCTGTTTTATGTTCTTCAATTTTCCATGTTGTTATAACTTTGAATTTAGTTCCAGTTTCTTGAATTATTGACTGATTCGATTTAATCCAGTCTTTAGCTTCGTCAACTGTTTTAACAATAAATAATCGATGTAATGGTTGGATACTGCTGATTGTCGAGCGGAATTTTGGTGAATTTTGTATTTCATTAATTAGTTTTTCAATCGAATGACTTTTTTCAATTCCTACTATCCAAAGATTAACAAAACGTTGTTGAATAATTTGTGTTGGTAGTCGTGGTGTTTCGATAGACGTTATATTTGTTGGAACAGGTAGAAAATTATTTGTATCAAACGGAAACATATCTTCAACAACTACTTCAACACCACTCATTTCTCTTGTTGGCCAAGGATTTGTCAATGATAATTGTGCAATAGCCGATGCTGATATTCGATTCGTAGCTGCTTGTAACTCTTCATCGGCTATTTTTCTCGATTGATGTGGCCATTCAGGTCGTTCTTGAAGACGATCTCGTGAGTCTTTTAATTTGTCCGATAAATCTTTTGTATATCTTTTATAACAATGATTCAAATGAGCATAGGAATACGCTGCTTTGATATGTTTATCAACAGGATTGATTAAAACACGTAACGAACGACCTTGTTGTTCACGTGCACGTAAACGTGCCATGAACGCTTCGTAATCAAGAAAATCTAAGAAACGTAACGGTAGACGAACATGAACTGAATTATTTTTCGTACATGAACGAAGAATACATCGTGCTAAAGCCATAGCAGCTTTCATTCCACTGTTCATACCTCGACCTGGCCAAAAATGTACGTTCATAGCGGCGTCTCCAGCAAGAAAAGCTAATGCTGTTTTATTTTTCTTTCCCTTGGGTGATGAACTATCAGGAATTTGAATTTGAAGTTCACGAACAACGATCGATGCATGACGAACATTGATTTCAATGGGTGCCACACGAAAAACATATTTTGATGGAATCTTAAAAAATTCTAAACCTTGCCGAATAATTGTCCAAATAGGTGAATGTTGCGGACATTTATTCACATCAGTTAAATCTAATGATTCATTCTTTGCTTGAAATTCTTGTAGATATTCTTGTAACTCAGTATATTCATCTTTAATTAAACGAATATTTAAATAACCACGACGACTCTCTGATGAATTAACTAGATAACGTGATTGAGAAATAGTTAGAATACAATTTAATGATTGATGCAATGGTTCTTCTTCAGGGGAGACGATTGCTGGTATATTATACGCAACACCACAAGCATATTCGACACCTTCACTAATCATTTGAATATTACAATATCGACGTACGAATGAATTCGAACCATCAGCACCAACTAAAACATCAAAATTACCATTGATTAAATACTCGCATTGTTCATGAAGATTTTCTGGAACTAATTCAATTTGACTCGTTTGAACAAATGGTTGAATGAGATCGAATAGACGGTCTTCAACTTCTCGGATAGGAATGTTTCTCGATGTTGGCCAAACCTGTTCATCGATTTTTTTAAAAAGACCTTTTTGAATATATCTTGGCATTTGATTAATAACATGATCTTGTAAAGTAACAACTTGTTCACGTCGAAGTTTTCCTTGTTCTTCACCTTGCCAGCGTATTTTACCCCTTTCATCCACAAACCAACGACCTTCATAGATAATTATTTTCACATTCTCGCCCATCATCATTGTTAAATGTAGAGAAAATGTTAAACCAACTGGTCCACCACCGGACACAATAACAACCAGTGGTTTGTTTGATTTTGGCTCTGTCGACATTCTAAAATCTATATTACTAATTGTATTATTTTATCTTCAAATTGATATTCTTTCTGTATGGTTCTTATATGAATATAAGACTTTTAACTAACATGTACGAAAAAAGTGTATTTAAATACGAATTCGTCGGTTAACGTCATTATTTATTGACTTTAAAAAATCATGCTACAACAACATAAAATGAAATCTTTCCGCGATTTTCGAGGGAACATGTTATGAATCATTACTTGACTACCATAAAATCCCTGCTTAGTGATCAACCACCTATTCTGGGCACTTGATAGTCATCCCGAACGGTAGTTCTTGTATTTGAACTCTTTATTAGTAATCATCACTCTTAATCTAAAATTCAAGATTTTTCTTCGACCCCAACACGCAAGTTGCTCTCTCTGTCTCTCTCTAATGTGATCACATAGAGGGATGCTCTTACATTTTAAAACATCAGCGCATATTCAATAGTATCTCATATGTAGAACTTATATTACTATTGTAACTAACGATCTAATTTTTTAACACTGCGTGAAATGAAAGAATAGATGGTATATCTCAAATCTGGTTTATTCGTGAAAATTCACGAACTAAGTATATTTACGATCAGAGAGAATGCTTCGACAGGGAAAATCCCAATGACCGGGAGACAATTTCTCTCGTGATCTAACACATAAGAAATGAAACGAAAAATCCAAAAGAACCAAAGAAAAAATATATCTCATGCTGATGACGTCATGACGAAAAAACACCTCCTAACAACTGACAATAAGTAGTAATTTCTGAAATCGATAATAATAACTTAAGCTCTTAGTTTTAAAGATATTCATATAAAATTTAATGTAGGCATCGTAACCATAAATTTCGGCAACTGCTAGAAGTTTGCTTGTAAAGTCGATAAATAAAACTCTTGATAGGAAAATTCTACCAAGTTAAGACAAGAATGTCGTTTGCGACTTTGCCGTTTTCTTGGTGAAAAAAAACAACCAACTTAGAGAATGAATCACTTTTCGATTTGAGTGTTTTTTATGAGATACAGTGACTCCAAATATTATTGGCCCACTCTTGCATGACAATTTTATTTTTGCTACTGCACAAGATACACGAGAACGATAGGAGAAATAAATCGATTGTGACTATCATTATGTAGTCTAGGATTACTAGTATACATGCTATAAGTTTCAGCTCTTTCGTTTCTTTCGTTCTCGTTTTATTCATAATACAATATATTGTATTATGAATAAAACGAGAACGAAAGAAACGAAAGAGCTTAAACTTATAGCATGTATACTAGTAACACTAGACTACTTAATGATAGTCACAATCGATTTATTTCTCCTATCGTTCTCGTGTATCTTGTGTAGCAGCAAAAATAAAATTGTCATGCAAGAGTGGGCCAATAACATTTGGAGTCACTGTAATTCAAACAAATTTTCAACCAGCTAAAATGTCTTTCTAAAACTCCATTTATGAAAACAAAAATCTACTTTATATAGAAATGTCTGAATATAAAGAAAAGAAAAATTGTACGATTAACCAGTTTCATTCATTGTTTTTATCAAAGCAAGACGAATCAATGAATACAACACATCATTTTGTTCATTCGAAATAAAATCCATTGAATTGATACAGCCATTTTGAATAGTTTGATCATATGTTTTTTGAAATTCAATTAACATAATATCTCTCAAAAGCCATCGAACATTTGACCATCGATAATCAGTTAAATCTATCCAACTTGTAACACCCGTACTCGCTTGTGAATCACCACCTAAAGTTAATTCAAATCCAGATACTTCCAATCGAATGATCTCATCAAATGATTGATTATTCATTTGATTCGTTCGATAAGTCTTCTCAGTAAAACTCATATCAAAATCTAAAGGTGCTAAAACGAATGATGATGTCAATGTCGGTAATTTAATCACGAAATTATTCGGATGTGCATTACAATGTACACCTAATTCATCCGTATAAGTACCCCAACTTATGCGATGATAATGCATAAGACCAAGAATTGATCCGCATTCGAAACCAATTCTTTTATAAAGTAAACATAAGAGATTTGATAAAGAATCATCTTGTCGAAGAAGATAATTATTTAAATTTTCAATTTGATTTTCCCACATGGTTTTCCAACGATCTTCAATTACATCTGAGGGTATTTTCGTAGAAAAATGAGAAGATAAATCAAGCCAATTGGTTTGTTTATAATCAATAGGTTCAAGTTGATTTGTTAATGAAGCAAACCAAGTTGACAATGGTACCAATTGTTCATTATTCTCTTCGGATTTTGTTAATCGTTCCGCTGAAAACAATGAAATCAAATTCGATTGATTAACTGGATGTAATTGTGTATCACAAATAATCAATTCAAATAATTGTTCAATTCCAAACAAAAGATGATCAGATAAACGTTTATTACCTAACGTCTCCATTAGAATACAACAACGTATTATATTTGACCATTGATCTAAATGTTTATCTTCAATAACAGGTACATCCGATTGAATTTGATCATCTATTTGTCTTTTATATTCAAACCAACCGATTGATGTATTAGCACAATCGATTTGATATTGAGACAATAATTGAGAAATGTAATGTGTCATAAATAATTCTCGATAGGTCGTATGAGAAAAAGCACAACCACGAATAGTTAATTTTTTATTCGAATTTGAAATTGATTTTATTGTAAAACCATCGGTATTATCACCACATCCTTTCAATCGATACCATTTCGATGATTTCGATTTAATTAAAGCAGATCGAACACCTGAGACAATGCCTTTCAAACGACTAGGAACTGTTGTTTTAATTAATGGATAACAGAATTCTTCGGGTAGAATCTGTTCTCTATCTCTCAATGGTTGTAATTCAATCAAATCAGCTGGCAAATCTGGAATAATAATTTGTTCTTTATCATATTCAAATGATAGCAATGAATTTCTATTAATAAATTGTTTTTCATCAATCGAATTGATCTTAGTCTGATAAACTGATCCTGAATGTTGTGCTAAATTGACTTCAATTGCACCATAAAATAATAATTCTTCACTCGTTATTTTATCCATGACAAATAAAAACAGATTTCTATACTTTTTTTCGTTCTTTCAAGTAGATGGATGGATAAATAAATATTATTCAACCTTCGAACGAAGTGTCTATGTGCGTTCGTATATGAATCATTCGTTTTATCATTGAAAAAAAAAGCCTGAAGATATTATCTTAGAATTCAGTTGTCATTTGTTAACTTGTATATTCAAAGAAAAGAAAAGAGAAGAGAAGAAAAAAAAAGGGAATTTCTAGCAACAAAATAGAAAATACACACATACGAAGACAAATACAAACAAAAAAAAATGAAATGAGAATACTGAAATAGTGACTTATTCTAACTTGTGGAGTGAAAGAAAAAGAAGTTCTTTCTTTGTTTGATAAACTAGAATAATGGAACAAAAAAAAAACAGGAAAAAGAGAAAAGAAAAAACAAAACGAATCAAACTGTTACGATTAATTAGTTATCATATCACAAATCAAGTTAAAGTGTATTTTGTCTTAATGAGAAAGCTTCAACAAGAAAAGATAAGATCTTATCTGATCCCGTTATTTTCAATGTCCCCCTTTATATAAAACAAAAAAGATGCTTGTCTTTTCTTGTACCTCGCTTGACTAGATCTGACCCAGTATTCTACACGCTATATGTAAATATTTGTTGTCGAAATTAAATAATTGGTACAGTTTGTGGGACACGTTTAAACGAGGCTGTACGACGTTTGTGATAGATAACATAAGCAACCATAGCAATAACTAATGAAAGAAAGAGACAAGCAGCAGCTATAGCAAATGGAATCCAAGATATAACAAGATATTTATTTGATGGATAGTCTTTTGCATCAGGATGAAGACGTTTCATAGCAGGTGCTGAAAAATCATTTTCATTATAGTCTGGCTGATTTACGTTCGATGATGGTGGTCGATTGTCTTCTTCATTAATATTATCATCATTATCATAAAATACATCTTTTGTTGTTGTTGTTGTTGTTATTTGTTCGTCAGGAAGATTTCCATGAGGATAGAATGGTGAATCACCCTCATTATCGAAATCAACACCTGCTGGTGTCGGTTGAATAGGTCTTTGAATTGGTTGTGTTGGTTGTTCGTCTTGATCTTCTTTTTGTTTTCGAGTAAAATATTCCGATACAATTGGACATGATGAAAATAAACAACGATCATTATTTGTCGATTGACATTTATTCAATTGTGAACCATCACCAACCATATTATTTAAAAATACTAAGACACAATCACATTCAGGATTTTCATCAGGTACATAAGCAGTCAAGCCAAGCATTCGTCGACGATTGATATAATCAGCGAGTGCACAACTTGTTTTACCTTGTAAAGTCGAAAATTGAACGTAACGTACGTCTAATTGTTTGAGAGATTTAAGAGAATTTAAATTATCAATATCAAGAATCTTTAAATATGATCCAAGGATGAGTGTATGAATTTGTTTAACATGATTGAAAGCTCCTTCAGTAATATGTTCGGCATCGATTGATAATGATCTTAAATTGACGAGATTTTCTAGACCATTGAGAATTTTCGGTGTAATTAAAACATCTGGCTGAATAATATTTAAGCCAGTTAATTGCGTATAATCTCGAAATGAATACGCATCTAATGTTCGCATTTTATGTGCTTCAATTGTATAGGATTTAACTGGAAATGGTGGAAATTCATCACTGTTAACCGTGTCAATCATTCGTGTAATTTTCAGCGATTGTATGTGACCTTGAAAGTTCTTTAATAAACTTGGTTCATGTGTGACAATTGCACCTTCGATGTTTAAATGTGCAATGTCAGCATTATTAAATATCGATTCGAATGATGATGTTAACGAATCAGCATAGATTGAAAGTTCATTTAATTTAAGATTATCGAAAACATTCGAATCGAATACAATTGATTTAGCACGAACAGGATGTAATTCAATCGTTATACGTTTACTTGCCGATGATATACCTTGAAACAACGATGAAAATGACGCTGTTTTAGCATGTAAAGATCGGAAATTTTGAAAACGAAATGTTATTGTTAATGGACTTCGTGTTTGTTGAAGAAGAAGATCATTTAATAATTGAAATGTATGTGCGTCAAGTACAATGTCATCATCAGATTCAAATTTTAAATCAATCGAATGAAACTTTCGATGTAATGACGTTGAACTATACTTTAATGGTGTATATTTCGACATTGTACAACGTATATCATGCGATTCGTAACATGTACATGACATACCAACGAATACATCGCATGATTGAGTTAATGATAGTAAAAGAAAAATGAATATTAAAAAAAATAGATTCATCTGAAACAAAGAATTCAATAACCTTGGAATAAGTAATTTCTCGGTGATTACAATCGTAGTAGTAAGACTACATCAATCATGTTCATTATGCTAATCGATAGACAGTAAATGACTGCTGTTCATCGAACAATCGCCATTGAAACAAATAATTCTTTCTCTTCTGTACAGTTGTTGTGTCATCATCGAGAGTGTTGATGGGCAACATAAAAATGGATTTATTTTCTTTCTGTTTTTTTTCTCTCTCTCTCTCCCTCCTCTTGTTCTCTGTCTCTCTCTTTTTCGATTCTTTTGTTTCGTTTTTTTTTATTTTATTTTATAACAAAGCATCTCAATTTCATCCGATTGTTTTACAGTTCTCTATATAGGCTACCAATTTTCAAAAATCAAATGATTATGATGTGTCCTGAATATATCGAGATACATATCTAAACGTCTAATCGAGTGAATGCCATGTGAGCTTCGTTTTTTCTTCTACTCTTTATCTACCAGAATAGGTCAAGGTCAAGGTGAGTAGAACTTAATTTGAAGACTGTTCATATGTTGTTTGAGATTCTCGATTATGTTATTTATCTATCAAGGCTAGAAAAACTGATTATCTCCGTCGGTCGTTCGGTTGTTGACTATTGTTTTCAAATAATTATAAACTAATAAGACAAATATCAACTAACAAGAAAGAAAGAATCAAGTCGATTTAGTTGATTAAACGAGACCGATACATAGGAAGTGAGAGCAGAAAAGAAAACGAGCGGGAATAAAAATGAAAGTTGTTAAAATATAAATATAATCATGTTCAATCATCTGTATGTGTCATTTTACGCGTTTTTTTTCTCTGTTACTCAAAGGGTTTCCGTTGCCTATATCGTACGACAATTGTGATGATGCAACATTCAATTGTATACATCTGTTCGGAACTCAATTGTGGTTACTTTATTTTGATACGTAATTCGAAGAAGAAAAGAGAGAGAAAGAGGAAAAAAAACGAAAGAATGTTTGTTGTTGAAATTTATCTCTACTATATAATTAGAACGGAACAAAGAGGATAGGATCGGAAATAAGATCGAATTGAAGATTTTCGGCAAGATCAAACGGAAATTATCAATTATTTTGTCTTTCGAACGTGCTCGTCGTCTTCTTTCTATTAACAATTTATGACGAAGATGATATAGGGGAACGATAAAAAAAAAAAAGAAAGAAGAACAAGAAAAGAGATCTGACTATGAGAAACATGTTCTTGAATAAATGACAAAAGTTGAAGGAAATTTTTTCTCTTTCCTTAATCGGACAGATGTTTATGTCAAGGCAGAAGCAACAGTTTCTCGTCAATACGAAGTGTGTTTAACCTTCAACAATCACTCGACTTACCTGCATATTGCTAAATGATGACTTGTTTCTGTCTATTTAACACAGCATGATATCAATAGCGATGATAATAATAATAATAATAATACTGATGAATAACCGTCGTATGACTAACAAAAGGTTGGTAAATAATCAAGATGCGTGCATATCTTTTTCTTTCTTCTATTCAACCTACGCATGTCCTATTAATAATCTTGGCGGCTATCTCAATGACTTTGCCAATGAGTCCTTTTTGTCAAAGTAATAGGACCACGAAGGAACAGACAACAAACTCTTACATATTTAGCATGGCTACAAGCAATAATTGTATATAACTATATATGAAGGAGGAAAAAAAAGAAAAGAAAAAAAGAACGCAAAAAGAAGAAAAAGAAGAAAAAGAAGAAGAGAAAAGAAAAGCGAGTAATGAAGGACGACAACGGACGAGAATTTCCTCGCTCCCTATGCGTCAATGTGCATGGATGTCTGAACTAGCAGCAAGTTTTTGTAGCAAACACCACATCGTGTGTTCGCGTGTGGTTGATGACCTTCGCGTCTTATTCCGTTTGGAGGAATCGAGGACAAGAAAAGAAAGAGCTCAGTCATCATACATAAAGACGATGAAATGGAGACGCCGCGACGGCTGTTGCAAGGAAGGAATGAGAATGAGTGAATGGTAAGTCCGACTATGTCGTTCAAGGTTCTCTGTTCATGCACATGCGTCTGCCAGGAAGCCAATGATTCAAGGTTATTGAATAATTTTTTCTCCTACACCGTTACTGACGTTGCTATTATCATTATTCATCACACCTGTATCAATGTGTGTTATTGATAAGCCGAAACTCAAGACACCAAAACGATTCATCGTCAATCAATCAATCATTCTAATAGTATAAGCAACAACAACAAAAAAAGAAAAGAGAAAGAAAAATGAAAGGCATAAATCTATTCACAAGCACATACATGTGTTCTTGACGAAAAGAAAAATTTGTTCATTCGAAGTAAATCAATTTGTATATATAATGAATGAATTCATTGACGAAATATGACAGATTCTTCTCTTTTTTAACATATGCATGCGAGATGTTTGAGTAATCAAAACGATTGAAGAGGATAAGTAAAATGGTTTATGTATACTTAAAGTATAAGACAAAAAAAATAAAAGAAAATAGCCAGAAATTGTATACACATATGCATTTTCAACGAATCTATCTTTTTTCGACATCAATTAATCGTGGAGGATGAAAAAACAAGGTAAGCCTACTTACGTTGGATGAAAAAGTATATGTCGGTATTTGTGTACATTGCAAAGTATAGATAAATATTATAAAATGTGGTTTTTAGAATGCAGAAAGAGAGTGAGTGAGTGAGAGAGAGAGAGAGAAAAAGCAAATCATTCTTGTCGTATTTTTATATCAAGGAATATTAATAGATTTCATGTTCGTTTTTACAAATCACGAAAGACAATCGAGTACTCTATAAATAATAAATAAATTTCCATATTCTATTCTCGATCTAATGATAAATTAAAAACAACAAAAGAAAAAAATATAACTACACCTATTCATTCAACTTCTATTCTTCAGTGACTAGGAGAATACTCAAGTGTATAAAGACAAAAAAAACGCATACTGAAACTCTTGTAAATGCGTATATTGAACAACGATCTCACACGAGTATGATGTAAACAAGATGATGAAAGAGAAAAAAAAGTGAAAAGAGCTCAAATCGTTTTATTTTTATTGCACTATCGATAGATTTTTACTAAGAGCAATAATACTTCATATTTCGACTTCTATTGACATGTGAACGGAAATGAGTCAACATTGAACGATACTTCAATAATCATCGTTCACTTAACAAATTTGCTATTACTCGATTGCTTCACTGTTAGTAGGACTAGCTGTGCCTTTTTCCGTCTTCCTATGTTTGTATGTGTTAGAAAATAATCTATCGAAGACGTAATCAAACTGATTAACTTTTCTGTTTTGCCTCATACTGATTTCTCTGCTTTGAAAAAAAAAGAAGAAGAAGAAAAGATAATCACATACATACATACACACATATATATCAATGTGCTGATAGATAGTCAATGATGAACAAACGAGAAACATGTCTTGAAGATTCGACTAATGCATTGTATTTTGGGATATTTAACTGTCGATGAATGCTATCATCAAAATACGATTAGATTGTTCGAATCGTCGAAGCACGTAGCAAACATCAAACGATAGCTTAATAATATTTAGTAATCCAAAGCAGAGAAAAAAAAACAAGAGAATATTAATTAGTTAATCTTACATAATTAGTCCAGTTTGGTAATAAATCGAGCTGACATTGACACACACATACACACCCATATATATATTTATGAAGAAGAATATTGACCATTGAATTGATGTAAACAAATGTTCATGTCGTTGTTTTTTCTACTGAAAGTATTTCGACCTTCTTGGCTCAGTTCAATAGTGGCTAAATAAACAAAACATCATGTTCATTCGTAGCTATATACGTATATTTATCTAACTAAAAGAAATATGACTTCTTTATTCATGCTTCATTTAATTATGTTCAGCTTCGAATCTTCCTATGATATTTGTCCGAATAAAAGAGAGAAAAAGAAAACGATCGCTGAACAATCCGCCTCCTAATTGTTATTTTGATTAAGTAGGACGATAGATGAACGCGTATCGTTTTCAGATATAGTTATCATTCTAAATATACATCTAAAGATGCGTGTAGGAGGGTTAGATCATCGATCTTAGATAGTGAGGATTGATGACAGATATGTTTGCATCATGAATTTATTTTGAGAATGCAAGAAAAAAAACCCAACTAATGCTCGAAGCAAATATTATTTGGATTAGTATTTTTTTTCGCTGTTTATGTTTTGATATCGAGTACCCAGATTTTCATTCGATTGAAAATCGAAACTTAAAATACGAATTATTTTCGAGGTCGACGATGACTAGACAGTCTATGATTAGAGTTGTGTTTGGATACAATCGAAAAGATTGATGAATTAGTTGAACTTATGAATAAGGCGACAACAACAACAAAAAAAGAACGACAAGTACATTATGTTTTCGATTGAATTTTGACAGGATATTATAATTGTTATACGACACTTTCGATATTCGATATCATCAATGAATCCTTTACAAAACGAAACAACATATTTGTTATTAGGAAAACAAAGGCTTCATTCCAATGTCAATGAAGTATTATTGTTATTATTATTATTTCTTATCGAGATAACATTCATCGATAGAAATTTTTGGAATTTTCTCTTCACCCGACAGTCATTAACACTAAATGACAGTCGACTCGTTTTGCTATCAACTAACAGATCAATTGTTATGTTTATGTTTTCTCGATGTATGACGTCGAGCATCTGAATAAATATATCTGATGGAGAGATTTATCGACGTTTTTTTTTGTCTTACGCACATAATACATTTAGTCAAATCTAAACTTGTGTACTGCTAACTTCATTCAACGGTTATGACGTAAATTCAAGCACTTATTTTCATTTTTGACATTATCTATTGTCTTTTTTTTATCAATTGTGTAGTTTGTGTCTTTTGTATTATCGCATTGCGAACAGGTAAATCATAGTAACACTATTAACGTTAAGTATAGCTATCATCAACATCATTTTTCTTTTCTGATGCATAAATAACGATAACGACAACTAGTTTCTGATGATGTGCCTCATAAAAAACGAAGGACAAAGCCTTGTTTCTATTCTATAGACATTTCTTTCTTTCAACGATAATTTACTCGTCAAGATCATCAGACACACTACGATCGTTATCAATTCCGAACAAGTCAACGTAATGTGATCAATTGATTTCTTTTTCTATTCCGATTAGGTAAGACGATAAATTGATACTTCGAAAGTAATCGATCTTGTTTGATATATATCTAGATATGCTTGCAGAAAAAGAACATTATTCTATTGATTGGTCGATTGATTTACTCGATTCACTTTGGTTTCATATTGGAAGTCATTTGACTCTCAATGATATTCATCGTTTAAGTCGAACATGTTCGCATTTATATAAGATTTTTACCAGCAACGATTTTTGGTCGTTTTTAATTCGTCAACAATTCGGTCAACAGATTTGGTATCGATTAATAAAAAATTCGCCTCTATCAACTGAACATAGTACGAAATTTATCTATTTCGAATTAATCAAACGTAAACGAATATCGTTTTCTGATTTGAATCTACTTACATTGGATACAAATCGAAATTATGTCACTACGGCTGATCCATCAAGTTTAAATGGTTATGTACTTCATTTAAAAGATTCGATCGAACTTTGTTATTCATTTCGAATTGAAACAATTTTTCAAAATATTCTTCCCGGGAAATACGATGTTATCTATCGAATGAAATTGGATCTTCCCTATATGTTCGGCATAACTGAATTCTTTGCTGTTGTCGAACAAAATCAATCTAGTCAAATCGCATATTTACGCTGGACGCAAGATGATTTTCTTTCGATGTATCAATGGTTTCATTGTGAATTTACAAATACAAATCTTTGGTTCTATCAAACAATTGGTATTGTCGAAGTTGCTGGCAATCAACCGTGTAATATTCGTGTTTCTATGATTAATCAAGATATTTTACATGCGAAACAAGGAGTGTATTTAGATTATGTTGAATTAAAACTTCGAATTGAATGAGTCAATGAGAGAGAAAATTTTTTGTGATAGTTTTAATTCAGTGATACAATGTTTTGCTGTCTGCATTGTTTTTTTTTCTTTTATTTTTGAATATATTGAAAGTTAAACAAAATAACTGAATGCTATTGTTTTATTCGAGCACAAAGAAAACAACAACACGATTCGAGAATGAAGAAATCATGTTTTGTTCTTTCTCTTAGAACACATGAAATAATAATAATAATAATAATAATAAACAAAGCAATAGAACAACATAAACTTCTCGATTTACTTCTCTCGTTTTTTTTTTCTATATGTACAATAGATAGAATGAAAACAAACACATCATATTGTTCAAAACATTTGCTGCTGCTGTTGTTGAGGATGTTGTTGTTGCTGTTGCGGCTGTTGATATTGTGGAAAATAAGCAAATAGATTTGGTGGCATCATCATTTGAGGTATCGGAGGTAAAACCGATGGAATTGTACCTAGAGCTGGCGGTGGTTGACTAAAACCACTTGTTACCATACCACTTGATGCTGCTTGAGGAATAACACTAGCTGCAGCTGCTGCTGCTGCGGCTGCTGCTGCCGCTGCCGCCGCTGTTGATGGTGGAATACTAAAGCCCGATGTTGGCATTGGTGGCGGCGGTTGACTAAATCCTGATGAAACCATAGGCGTTGCCGTTGATATCGGCGTGCTACTAATCGACATTGCATTGGCTGCTGTCGATGAACTCGATCGAGTGTTTGTTGACGAACGTGCTTGTGTTGTTGATGTTGATGATGCCGATGGCGGTACCATCGTAGTGTCATTGAAGTGTATTTTAAACCAATTTAATGTATCATTTAATGTTGAGAACATTTTCGAACGAAAACGTATGCCATTGGGTGTCACAGTGAAATATTCGTGAATCGGCTTTCGACCTGGCATGTAGGACAAGAGAAATTTCGCTGGATACTCTCGTGATATCGTCATATAATAACGAATTCGTGTTGGATTACGTCGTTTATCATCCATGAGAAGATTGTTTAAGATTCGTTGTGCATCAGCTGATAATGGTGGGAGGCCTGTTGTTGATGTTGTTATCGATGTTGCTGCAGCAGTTTGTGCTGGTGTTGCCGAACCGGACGGTGTTGCTGATGGTAATGGTTGTGCTAGATTTCGATAGTATTTATGTGAGATTATATCCGACACTGTATTCGCCATTGGTTTGATGTATCTCGCGAGAATTTCATCTAGATCTTCGAATTCTTCGGTTTCTTGCGTTCGTTGATCGATAATCAGCAGTTTTTTGCCGAGAGAAAATTGATTTGATTT